>JGI24025J20009_10000014_pt1 | contig 124861 bp, 126 predicted proteins | sample Cruoilmetagenom3_FD_20009 | JGI IMG/M metagenome (IMG submission 20009)
GAGGTCTTTAATCCATCAATGAATATATACTTCTCTGCAACTGTTTCTTCAAGGAATAAGAAAGGTTTTGATGATCATTTGGTAATGGAGGGATTTGCATTTAGATTAATCGGGAAAAAGGGGAAGATGATGATCGATATCCCTCGCTCCTGGGATCTCCTTATGAATAAATTTTCCTATCGGTCAATCGATGATCGTTCTGTGTATAAAGGTCGAACCACTTGGAGGTTGTTGCAGAACTATTCATCGCTATTTTCTCAACTTGGTTGGAGTCTCAGAGAGAAGGCTGTCCCTTCGGCAATATTTATGAATCCCCAAGCCTATAAAACCAGCTTGAATGAGAGAGAGAAACAACTACTCAAAAAATCTGCTATATCTTTCGAGAAAGGTCTTATATTCTCAAAAGAAGCCAGGATATTAGCCAGATTGCTTACTGAATTAAGAGGAATCTATTACCTCCTTGGAGAACCAGAAAAGTTGACTCTTATTATTGATAAGCACTTAGAAAAAATAGACAATCCATTATTTCAACTCTTTAAGGGGCAATCTTTAATAGATCAGTTGGAATTAGGTAAATCTACTATAGAAGAGGAAAGGAGTGCTTTAGCCAGCTATTCTGAGGAGGCATTCAATAAGTTTATAAAATCATCAAAAACGGGAATGGGAGCGGGTTATCTTGGCTTATTGAATCTGTATGCAGTGATACCTGATTCCGCCAAAATGGATTCCCTTACTTTTGAACTTATAAAAGAACCAGATATATATCGCTCTATATTCTCGTATAACATTAGATATGATACTAGTATGGCAATATATCTTTTGAAACATTGGACGGAGGTAAATCCTTATGACAAAAAAGCTGATTCTCTTCTTATTTATCTTCGCAACTCTTATCATTAGTGGTTGCAACAAGCGTGCTCTACCACAATCAGCTGGTAGGCGAGATGCAGTTATTCTTATTGCACCAGAGGACATACAGACTGATAGCCTTAAAAAAGCCTTAGAGCAGGCCAAGTACTACCCTTCAAGGGAAGAAGTCTATCGGGTCAAGGAATTTCCGCCCTCTTCATTCGACCAATATAAATACTGGAGAAATGTCATTGTGGTTGGAACCATCGGGAAAGATTATGTGGATAATTTGCTCACTGAGGAAGCAAAGGAGTCACTATCAGATTATGGAGGTCTTTTTTCTGAAGAAGACCTTTGGGTTAAACTTCAGTCAATTGTTGTAATAGTTGGAAGAGATGCAGAGAAAACGCAAAAACTCCTTAATCAATATGCCGAAACTGTATATCAAATATTCAGGAACAAAGAAAGGGAACGTTTCCAGAAGGTTCTATACATGGATGGCTATCAAAAGAAAGAGATGGAAAAGATGGAGGAACTTCTTGGTGCTTCTTTCAAAATACCCTATGCATATAAAATAAGCAGATGCAAAGGGGACTTTATGACTTATATCAGAAAGGATCCGGACCGTTTGTTTACACTGTTATATAGACGTGAACCTATTAAAGATCCGATTAGTTTTCGAGACAGTCTTTTTGCGAAATACTTTAAAGGGGATAGTGTCTACCTTAATAGCTTTCCTTTTATTGATGAGAAAGGGGATACCTCTTATTCCCATCTCACGACTATTGATACTGTGAGATTCAAGAATGAATGGGCAATTCGGGTAAAGGGCGTCTGGCAAAACCAGAAGTATGTAATGGGTGGTCCTTTCGTTTGCTATGTCTTTGAAAAAGATGGTGTTTGGTATTTTCTTGATGGACATGTGTTTGCTCCGGGGAAAAAGAAATGGCCCTACCTTGATGAAGTTGATATTATTCTCCAGACATTCAAAAAGGGATTTTAAATGGAGGAATTTGGAAAGAAAATTCGCAGAAAAGTCCATGAAGTGATAATTGGGCAAGAAGAAATAATGGAGTTATTACTGATATCTATTCTTTCTGAGGGACATGCCTTGATTATTGGAGTTCCAGGTCTTGCTAAGACTCTTCTTGCTAGCACACTTGCTCGTGCTCTTGGACTATCTTTTTCACGGATTCAGTTTACCCCTGATCTAATGCCCACGGATATAACAGGGACGGAAATTATTCAAGAAAATGAGAACCATGAGCGATACTTCGAATTTGTAAAGGGGCCCCTGTTTGCAAATTTTGTCCTTGCAGACGAGATAAACAGAGCACCTCCGAAAACCCAATCAGCCTTGTTAGAAGCAATGCAGGAAAAGAAAGTAAGCTATGGAAAGGAAGATTATCCTCTTGAATCACCCTTTTTCGTCGTTGCAACCCAGAACCCCATCGAACAGGAAGGGACCTATCCACTTCCAGAGGCTCAATTGGATCGTTTTATGCTGTCTCTGAATATGGTCTATCCAGAGATGGATGAGGAGATGGAAATCATAGGTAATGCCCCAATAAGTTTTTCTCCAGAGGTAAGCCCAGTTACCAACCTAAAGGAATTACTCGAACTACAAGAAGAGGTTAAATCTATTCCTGCCAGTAAAAAAGTGGTAAATTATATTGCAAATCTTCTCCGAAATTCAAGACCAGAATCAAGTGATATTGATTTTGTTAAGAAGTATGTAGAATGGGGNGTAAGTCCGAGAGGCGGTCAATATCTGCTTTTGGGTTCCAAGGCAAAAGCGTTTATTGACAGAAGGCCAACTCCTTCTCTGGATGATGTTACCTCGATTATTCATTCCGTTTTTGACCACAGAATCATTGTGAATTTTCTTGCAGAAAGTGATGGTATATCATCAAAGGTTGTAACAGAAAAAGTTCTCAATGAGACGGCTTAATTTTAGTCCGGAACAGAGAAAAATATTAAAGATCATTGGCAAAATGGCTAAAAGTTCTGGTTATTCTGCCTATCTGGTTGGGGGGCCTGTACGGGATCTACTCCTTGGAAGAACCTCTCAGGATGTTGATATTGTATGTGTTGGTGATGCGGTAAAACTTGCTAAGAAGTTCAGTGAAAAAGTTGAGGGGAAACTCATTTTCCAACGGGATTTTCCGAACGCAACAGTAAAATGCAAGGAATTTGGGAAGATTGATTTTGTAACAGCACGGAGGGAAAAATACCCAAAGGATAAGGTAGATTTACCAAAAGTGGAAAAGACTGAAGAAATAAAGGAAGATCTTAAAAGAAGAGATTTTACTATCAATGCGGTTGCTGCCAACTTAAATCCTGAGAAATTTGGTAACCTTGTTGACCCTTTCAATGGCCTTTTAGATTGTAGAAAGAGACTTATTAGAATTCTGCATCCAGATAGTTTCAAAGAAGACCCCACAAGAATCTTTAGAGCTATTAGATTTAAGATGGAATTATCCTTTAATTTAGAGAAAGATACATATAAATTCCTCAAGAGAGACTTAAAGTTTCTTACCAAATTAACTCCTGATAGATTATGGAAAGAAATCAGATTGTCTTTAAGAGATACTTCCGTAATCTTTAAATATTTTAAAAAATATAAGATTCTGGATATTCTTGATCTTAACACTCCTGACGATGTTTTTTTAGGAAGAGTTGATAAAGGTTCGGTTCAATTTGGGGTAGACCCTGTTAATACATTCATACTCGCTCTTACGGAAAACAGTGACCCGGGTTTACTTAACTTTAGTCGCGAATTCACTCAGCAGATGAAATATGTGAGGAGAATAGATGAGGATCGTCTATTGGATATAGAAGTTGTGCATGAACTTTTCCTTCTCGAGGATTATTCTCTACTCTATCTCTTTGCAAAATTCCCTGGAAATTCAATAATACTGGAAAACTTTTTTGATAATAGGGGAGACTTGAAGCCTGAATTAAATGGAGAAGAGATCAAGAAGCTGGGTGCCCGGGAAGGTCCTGAAATTGGAAAAATAATGAATAGGATAATAGAAGGAAGATGGATTGGGAAGATATCAAGTAAAGATGAGGAAATTGAATTTGTGAAAAGATATATAGGAGGGAAAAATGTCTTTTGGTAAATTATGGGAGTTGGTGGATCAACTTGGGAGGTATATTTGAAGTTGATAAAAAGAAAGAAACTTTAAGAGAGTTGCAGAAAGAGAGTGCAGGTGAAAATTTCTGGAATGTTCCAGAAAGAGCAGAAAGAGTTATGAAGAGGATAGATGAAATCAAAGGAATTCTTAAGGAATGGGATGTATACAAAAAAGAGGTGAAATATCTCTCTGAATTGAAAGAACTGGGTGAAGATCCAGAGGTGATCAATGAAGAAGTTTCCAAAATAGAAGAAAAGTTTAAGAAATTTGAACTTAAGGTTATATTATCCAGGGAAAATGACAGAAGGGATGCGATTTTATCCATACATCCAGGGGCCGGAGGAACAGAATCCTGTGATTGGGCAGAAATGCTATTTAGAATGTATACAAGATGGATAGAAAGTAAGGGGTACAAATATAAAATTATTGATTATCAAAGAGGAGAAGAAGCTGGCTTAAAGGATGTAACAATTGAGGTTAAGGGAGAATATGCCTATGGATATCTTAAGGCAGAGCGTGGTATTCATCGACTCGTTCGTATTTCTCCTTTTGATTCAGGTAGGAGAAGGCATACCTCATTTGCTTCTGTCCTTACATATCCATTGGTTAAAGATGATGTAGAGATCCAATTAAAAGGTGAGGATATAGTCTTAGAAACCTTCAAATCTTCAGGCCCTGGCGGGCAACATGTTAACAAAGCAAATACAGCAGTTCGTTTAATTCATAAACCGACTAATATTGTGGTAACCTGCCAGAGTGAGCGTTCTCAGCTACAGAACCGAAGAATTGCAGAAAGAATATTGAAATCAAAAATATATCAGAAGAAATTAGAAGAGTTAAAGAAGGAGGAAAGAAAGATAGAAAAGAAGAAGAAGGATATTGAATGGGGTCACCAGATAAGGTCATATGTGCTATATCCCTACCAGAAAGTCAAGGATCATCGCACAGGTCTTGAGATGGGAAATGCAAAGAGGGTACTTGATGGAGATCTGGATCCATTCATCAATGCATATTTAAGATCGGAGATAGGTAAAAGTGAAGAATAGAGCAATAGTTACCGGGGGTGCTGGTTTTATTGGCTCTCATTTAGTAGATAGGTTAATTTGGATGGGCTTTGATGTTCTTGTGATAGATAATCTTTCAACAGGATCCCGGGATAACCTTAACAGCAAGGCAGAATTCCTTTGTAAAGATATACGAGATAGTGATATTGATTCAATCATGAAGGATTATTCACCTGATTATATCTTCCATCTTGCTGCTCAAATCGATGTTAGAAAGTCTCTGAAAGACCCAATCTGGGATGAAAATATAAATATTCAAGGAACGTTGAATCTATTAAATGCTGCATCTCGGATGAGAATAAAAAAATTTATTTTTTCATCTACCGGGGGAGCTATTTACGGTGAAGCAAAGAATGCAGTGGAGGAACAATTGCCAGAGCCCTCATCGCCTTATGCAATAGGTAAATTGACCTGCGAGCATTACTTACGGGTTTATTTTAGGTGGAAGGGAGTGCCCTTTACTGCCTTGCGTTATGGAAATGTCTTTGGCCCAAGGCAAGATCCTTATGGAGAAGCTGGAGTTGTTGCTATTTTTTGTGGTCAACTATTAGGAGGTGAAAGACCTGTTTTATACGGTTTCGGGAAAATGATACGCGATTATGTTTACGTTTCCGATATTGTCCATGCGAATATTCTCGCAATGGAAAAAGGAGAAGGAGGAATTTACAATATAGGCTCTGGGAAACCAACTTCTGTGAATGAGCTTTTTTCTATCCTGAAGAGAATTTCCGGTAGAGATATCGAACCCAAATATGCTGATCCCCGAGAAGGTGAGATTCAGGAAATCTATCTAAATCCAGAGAAAGCTTCACGAGAATTAGGCTGGGTCCCAAAGATAACTCTTGATGATGGTCTTAATAAGACATATAAATGGTTTGAGAAGAATCTTTCTTGCAAAGGAAATCCCTGCCAAAATTCATAAATCCTGCTGGAAAAGACCTCCCACATCTGATAATTTCTTGGCGTCTTTATCTTTTCAAAACAACAAATAAAAAGGGGGTATTATGGGTATTTCTAAAAATTTTATTGCGTTTATTTTGATGCTAACAGCCTGCACCTCTCTCTTTGCAGAACCTCAGAAAAAAGTCAACTTAACACAGGGTGTTATTAAAGAAATCCGCAAATCCATTTATCTGAGTTCATCGGATCGTGCAATGATGAACGCCCTTACCAATAATAAACTAACTGAACTTGCTCTAAACCGGGATTTCCTCACAAAGCACAAGAATACTCTGTTTAACCATAAAATAAAAACTAAGGGCATTACAAATCAGGAACATAGTGGTCGATGCTGGCTCTTTGCAGGACTGAATATGTTGCGCGCCAAAGTAATTGAGGAATACAAATTGAAGGACTTTGAATTTTCCCAGAGTTATCTGATGTTCTGGGATAAGATGGAGAAATCCAACTTCTTTTTAGAATCAATCATAGAAACTGCTGATCGAGATCTTAATGATAGGGAGGTTGTTCTATTCCTTAAGAATCCCATTGGCGATGGAGGTTTGTGGTCTTATGTTGTAAATCTGATAGATAAATACGGTGTCGTTCCAAAGGAAATAATGCCAGAATCATACAATAGTAGCAATTCCTGGTTAATGAATTCTCTTATTGCACGGAAACTCCGCAAAGATGCAACCATTCTTCGGGATATGAAAAAAAATGGGGAAAATGAATCAGAATTGGAAGCAAAAAAACTCGATATGCTCAAGGTTATCTACAAGATGCTCGTATTAAATCTCGGAGAACCTCCTGAAGCTTTCGAGTGGAGATATGAAGATAGAGAAGAAAATGTTTCAGAAGCCAAAACTTATACACCCAAGGAGTTCTATAAGAAAGTTGTCAGCGAAGATTTAAATCACTATGTTGCTTTAATGAATTACTCAGGGCAAGAGTATGATACACTCCTTCAATTTGACCAAAGTAGAAATATATATGAGCGAAACGACCCACAATATGCTAATCTTCAGATAGAAAAAATGAAAGAGCTTGCCTTCAAATCGATTCTTGATGATGAGCCGGTATGGTTCGCCTGCGATATTATAAAGGATGGTGATCCCAAACGAGGGATACTCTCTCCTGAGATTATTGATTACAGTTCTGTGTATGGGGTTAAGATAGAATTGAACAAAGAGGAAAGAATTCGATACAGAGACAGTTATGCCAACCATGCAATGGTCTTCACAGGCGTTGATGTGAAGGGTGGGAAACCAATTAAATGGCTTGTTGAGGATAGTCATGGAAGTGAAAGAGGTCACAGCGGTCACTGGTCAATGTATAATGATTGGTTCGATAAATATGTTTATGTAGTAATAATAAACAGGGAGTATTTATCACCCAGGGTGAAAGACATTTTTAAACAGAAACCAAAACATTTACCACCATGGGATCCAATGATTGCAATTTTAAAGAAAAATAAATAACACCTTTATTATAGGATAAACTCTGCCGCTCTCTTTGCTCCAGCAGTATTATGTTTGCCTAGGGGGGTAAAGCAGATTAATCCTCTTTATGAGTCTTAAGGACCTCTATTATATTTTGGATATATTCTTTCTTTTCCTGCTCGTTGAGGCGGATTGCACATTTTTTAGCTTCTTCTAAGATTTTTACAGTACCATTTATATCATCACCCATCATTTCAGCACTTTTAAGATAGAGGTCAAGAGCCTCTTTATCGTTCATCCTGCAGTATATATTTGCTTTAAAAGAGAGTAAAGTTCCTTTTTCCTTCCCCTTTAATTTATTTAATCCTTCATTTACCACTTCAATCGTTTTTTTGAGTGAACCTTCCTGCAAATATGTCTTTGCAAGAAGAAGATAAGCATCATTAAAATACTCAGAGTCGGGAAATTTATCTGTTATAACTTTAAGAGGAACTCTTACCTCCCGGAATAGGCCAAGCTCATAGTAGATTGTACCAATCTGGTATTGAGCATAGGGCAAGAGTTTAGATGAGGTAATCTCTTTATAATATTTGATTGCCTCCTCAGGCTCTTCTATCTTATAGTAGATATTACCAAGTTCAAGTTGTATTTCTTCTTCCAACTCCGGTCTCTCTTGCAACGCTTTTTTCAGTAAATCGACCGCTAATTCTTCCTTTCCTATTAATTGATACAACTTGCCAAGTATCCTGAGAGATTCATCGGCTTCTTCCGAATCCGGATAACTCTTTAAGACCTTCTTAAAGAATTGAATTGCTTTTTGGTATCTTGCTGCCGCTTTATAATAGTCTCCGACTTGAAGCAATAAAGAAGGGGTCCGCGGGCTTTCAGGATATTTTTCTATAAAACCTTTAAACATACTAATTTTTGTTAGATATTTCCCCATTTTCCATTTGATCTCTTCAATCCTGTAACAAGCCTCGTCTATTAGGCCAATGGAGAGATCTTCTGACCCCAGTATTTTAGAGTAATAATAAAGTGCCTGATTGAAATCATTTTTACTGGCAGAAATTGACCCAAGATACCTATATGTATACCCAACCCAGGGGGAATCAGGAAATTCTGACAGCAGGCTCTTAAACCATTTTGTTGCTTCATCAAAGCGGTTGAGTAAGAAATTAATCTTTCCAAGGAGGAGATAGGCATCATCCTTTAGAGGTGAATCTGGATACTCTTCGACTATCTTCTTGAAATAGGTTAGGCTTTCCACTTTTCCCTGTTTTAATAAGCCCCTGGCTAAGCGATATAAGGCAAACTGCCTCAACTCGCCCTGTTGATAAATATTAAGAAATTTCTGGAATAGATCAGCGCTCTCAGAGTATTGTGCCAATCTATACTTACTCCAACCAGATGCAAAAATAGCATGAGTCCTATAGGGCGAATTTGTATCCGATAGAAATAACTCCGTAGCCCGTTCGATCCAGCCTTTCTTATAAAGGGCTTCACCCTTCAGATAGTTAGCAAGAGGAGAAACGATAGAATATTTTTTCTGAAAAGATAAGAGGCTATCCAGTTCAGAAAGACGGAATTGAGAGGCAAGGATAAACACTCCTGTATAATCCTCCCGTTTTAAATTATACGATTCCAGAAAATAGTTTAAAGCTTTTCGGTACTCACCATCTTTATATGAAAGGTATCCTTTTCCAAGCATATATTGCCAACTGGGAAGTTTTGAATTTTCAATCTGCCCTCTTATCTTTGATGTATCACTTTCATAAAAGATAAAATAAAATCGGAGTGAATCAGGAATAAACTCATCATTTACTGGTAATCTTTCTTTTTGCTCCGAGAAACCATACAGATTTTCAAGAAAATAAGCATATTGCCATCTATCAATCTTTTTGAATTTAGCACGAGCCTTTTCCTTATCGTCCAGGAGATAGTAAATAACTCCCTGTAGGTAAGTGGATTCACTCTTCCTGTCATAAAGTTCTGCAATTTTTGCTTCTTTTAAGGCGTTGTTTAAGTTGTTTAACCTGATATCAGTAACCGAAAGGTTTAGATATGTTTCCCCTTTGTCTATATACGAGGGTTCCAACATCAATGGAAAAAGATAGGAATTCTTTGTTCTTTTAAGTTCCTCAGAAATGGAATTTTGGCATAATAACAATAGGATGAGGAATTTCAATAAGCGCCTCTCCCTTTTATTACAGCAGGAATGGTTTTTCGTAGGATTACAATGTCAAGGCCAAGAGACCAGTTATCAATATATTCAAGATCAAGTTTCATCCATTCATCAAAGCCTATTTCTGCGCGACCACTAATCTGCCATAGACAGGTAATACCTGGCTTCATTGATAGTCTTTTTCTTTCCCAACCTTCATATTTATTTACTTCCTCTGGAAGGGGAGGTCTTGGACCAACCAGAGACATTTCACCTCTCAATACATTAATTAATTGAGGGAGTTCATCTAGACTGAGTCGGCGAAGGACTTTACCTATATTTGTAATCCTTGGATCTTCTCTTATCTTGAAGACTATCTTATCCATTTCATTTTCATCAAGAAGAAAGTCTTTCATTCTATCAGCATTTTCAAACATCGTGCGGAACTTGAGCATCTCAAATCTTCTTCCGTTGAGACCGGCACGCTCGTGTTTATAAATAACAGGACCCCGGGAGGTTAATTTTATAAGGATGGGTATTAAAACAAATAATGGGAAGAGAAAGATTAATAGAATAAATGCTATAACCCGATCAGCAGTATATTTGAAGAAGAGTTGGGTATATTGAGGCGGAGCTGAGTGGAAAGTAATCATAGGAGATGCAAGGGAACTTTCAAGTGAGACAAAAGAAGAAATGTCTTCAAAATCTTCACGAATGCAGTATGAAACTGTAATCCCAAGTTTTTCGCACACGAATATATATGGTTTATGAATTTTTTCCATAATTACAACCCAATCAATGGTTTCATTCTTGAGCCTCTGGGTTATATTTTCAGGAATTTTTTCAATAACATTGAGAATATCAATCCCGAAGAAGGCATGGTTGGAAAATAGCTTTACTAATTCTTCTGCATCCTTATCTTTACCGAAAACGAGAGTTTTTATAGAATTGTTCTTATTGTTTGATATATATTCACGAGTTAGCATCATGAATACAGCTGAAATAACAAAGAAAATGAAAAGAGCTACCCTGCTTTGTTGGAATAACTTAAAGTAGTACAAAAATGCAATTGAAATTAGGACAGCCAAAAACAGGAACGAAATCGTCCTTATATAAAATTTGTGTTTGTCTACAGGGAAAGCCTGAAGAATAGAGTTATTCATTATCATAATAGGCGCAAAAGTCAAAAGGAAGATAGGAAATATTTTAATATAGTAAGGTATGTACCAATTTGCGAGCTGACCAGAACTAGGTGGCAAAAGTGCCCTCAAGAAAACAGCAAGCCAGTATGTGAAAATTATTATAAGTATGTCAATAAGAGTGATTAACCACCTGATAAAATGCTTTCTTTGTTGAATCATAATCTCATCCTTTTGATAATCCAGGAACCTATGAGGAATGATATTCTGAGAAAAAGAGCTAATAGGATGAAAAAAAGCAAGAAATGGTTATAACCCAGATTTTTTCTTGCATAGTGAAACATAGAGATATTGTGGATAAGTTTTGTTTTCAACTCTTCTTTCCTTGTACTTGTCCCTAAGCTATGGTAGAAGTGTGCATCGGGTAGATAGGCAATCTTATAACCCCTTTTCCTTAAACGCAGACAGAGATCAGTATCTTCAAGGTAAAGGAAGAAAATTTCATCAAAGCCGTTGATTTCATTGAAGCATTCTGATCTGCAGAGCATAACTGCACCTCTAACCCAGTCGGGAAACTGAACTCTATTGTAATCAAGATCAGTGAGTAAATATTCCTTTGAGATGGGATTTTTCGGGAAAATCTTTCTAAGAAGGGATTCTCTCCCAAAGACGGTCCTAAGGATTGTTGGAAAGCTTCTGCAGGGAAGTTGTAAAGTTCCATCCGGATAAAAAAGCCGGCCTGTTGAAACAGCCACCTCTTTATGTTCTTCCATAAAAGATAACAATTTATCAATTGCTCCCTTACTTGCGATTACATCAGAATTTAGAAATAATAGATAATCGGATAGACTTTTTTTGCTGATTTGGTTACAGGCTGAACCGTATCCTCTATTATCTTTGTTTAGTATATAACTGATCACTTTTTTATTCAAACTTTTAAGGAACTCCTTACTTCCATCATTTGAATGATTATCGACCACAATTATATTATAATCAAATTTTGGTGGATTATCAAGTATAGAATGAATACATCGTTTTAGATGTTCTTTAGTGTTATAATTTACTATCCCAACGGTAAGGGTCATATTCTTTTAAATAATCTACTAAGGCCAAGTTTCCAGACAATCCAGAAGGCTTCCCAGATAATTTTTTTCGACATTTTGGAATCCCCTGAGCGCCTTTCAACAAAGATAATTGGAACTTCTTTAATCCTAAATTTATTCCAGTATGTGTAGAAATGAATCTCTATCTGAAATCCATAACCCTCCGCGTTAATTTTCTTAAAATCAAGAGAATTTAAAACTTCTCTTTTAAATCCTTTAAATCCACTGGTAAGGTCAGAAAGAGGAACCCCTATGATTTTTTTTGCGAAGAGATTTGCCGAGTAACTCAGTAATAGCCTTGAGATAGGCCAGTTTATTACATTAACACCATTTTTATATCTTGACCCAATGACAAGGTCAAAGCCTTCTTCCAGGAGGCTCTTCCTGATGATGGAGAGATTGGATGGGTCATGGGAGAAATCAGCATCCATCTCATAGATAAACTGATAATCCCTTTTCAAAGCCCATCTAAAACCTATAATATAGGCACTTCCCAAACCCAATTTGCCCTTTCTTTCCAACAGATGTACTCTTGATTCTTCTCTTAGTATTTCTCGAACAATATCACCGGTTCCATCAGGAGAGTTATCGTCGACAATGAGAACTTCGAATTCCTCACCTTGAGAAAGAACTTCCTTAATAATTGCCTCGATATTTTTTTTCTCATTATAGGTTGGTATAATAACGAGGGAATCCCCTTTCACAGGACCTCCATTATTTTCTTAATACTAAATTCAGAATAAAGGTAATTACAATTGAGATTATGATGCAAAGAGTAACAGGAAAAAAGAAGACGAAGTGTTCTTTTTTTATTACAAGGCTACCGGGCATTTTTTGAAGAAGGGAGAATTTGGTAAAGAGAATAACTAAGATTCCTGCGATTATAAGGAACACGCCTATGGAGAAGAAAGGCGATTCTATTTTCATATTTTACCTTTTAATATAAGTTCCTTAACCCTTTTAATATCCCTCCAGTGTTCTCGATCGCTCTCATAAGGAGGAACTATAGTTAAAATAGGGTCAATAAATTCCCTTAACTTAGGTGAAACAAGGTCCAAACCCTTCATCCTTAATCCCTGGGTCGATGCTATTAATTCTATTGCCAGAACATTGGCAGTATTTTCAAGGACTTCCATTAAGGATAGAGCGCCATTCATACCCATAGATACATGGTCTTCCTGATTCAACGAAGTGGGTATAGAATCGGTTACTGAAGGGTTTGCAAGTGTTTTATTACGGGATACCAATGCACTTGATACGGTATGGGGTATCATATATCCTGAATTTAATCCTGGTTCTTTTGTTAAAAATGCCTCCAACCCAGTTATTCCTGGATCCATAAGATGGGCTATCCTCCTTTCTGATATTGAAGATAATTCCGACAAGGCAATTTTCATAAAATCAATTGCAAAGGCAATTGGTTCACCGTGGAAATTTCCTCCAGATAGAACTCTATTTTCAAATAAAATAGGATTATCAGTTACAGAGTTCATCTCCGTTTCAACCACTTCTTGCGAGAAGGATATAACTTCTCTTATTGCTCCATGAACCTGGGGCGAGCATCTGAAAGAATAGGGATCCTGAACTCGCTGACTCCGTTTTATCTTGCTATCTTTAAGTAAGGATAAGATGTTTGAGGCTGATTCGATCTGACCTCTGTACGGTCTCAATTTATGGATTTCCGGTAGAAAAGGACCTCTTTTCCCGGAAATACATTCAATACTTGCAGAAGCGATGAAATCGGCATACTGGATAATTTTGTGAATTTTGATAATGGAAATTGCAGCTATTGATGTCATAAACTGTGTACCGTTTATCAGGGATAGACCCTCTTTCGTTTTCAATTTTAATGGTTTCAGCCCCTCTTTATTTAATGCATTTAACCCATTCATCCTTTTTCCATCTAAATAAGCATAGCCTTTACCCAATAGAACAAGAGCAAGGTGAGCAGAAGGGGCAAGGTCCCCAGAGGCTCCGACAGATCCTTTTTCTGGAACTGCCGGAATTATGTTTTTTTCGATCATCAAATATAGCATTTTCGGAATTTCCTCTCTAACCCCACTATTACCCTTGAGGAAACAAAAGAGCCTTAAGAACATTGCACCTTTAACTATCTCGAGAGGTAGGTCCTCTCCAACTCCTGATGCATGGCTGAGAATCAAGTTTTCCTGGAGTTTATCAATTTCTTCTTCTTTTATTTTGGTATTTGCAAGTTTCCCGAATCCAGTATTGATTCCGTAATATGATCTTCCAGCTTTCCTGACTTTGTTGAGGAACTTATTTGATCTTCTTACATTTTCCCATAAGTGAGAAGGTATTTCGAAAGGTTCATTGTCCAAAACAATTCTCTTAAAATCCTCCATCATTATCTTATCACTCAATTCCATACTTAACAGTATATATCTGAAGGCTAATCTGTCAATGGGATTCGATCCTCTTGCTATTAATACCAAAGCATTTTTATCTCTTAACTGTAGAATGTTTGAACAAAACAAGAAGGAAAGGATATTTTAAAAAGTTTAATATATATATTTAGTGTGGTAAGGATTACCTTGGGAGTTTTTAATTTTTTTAAAAATCAAGTTAAAGAAATTTTGAAAATAATTTAGAGCATCTTTTTTTACTTCTACCAAGCAGTAAATCCATCCCAAGCTCTATTATACCCTTATGATAATCAAAAGAAAAATTCTCTTTAATTTTATCATTGATTGAGGGAGTATTCTTCAAGTGGTTGAATACTTTATCAACTTTGCTTGGAGATATTTTGGAAATCAGATTCCTTAAGATGATACCCGATTTTATTTCTTTCCCCATTTTATTTCTCCATAACTTTTCATACTCAAGGAGGAAGTCCCGGCTAAAATCGTTCGCCCGAGCGGCCTTTAATAAAACTCTATTAGCAATGGAGGCCCCTATGAGACCGTAATGAATTCCACCACCGGTTGTCGTCTTTACCTGTCCAGCCGCTTCCCCAACTACAATTGCCCTATCACTGACCATCTTCTTTGAATCTCCACAAACAATTGGGGCTTTGTCAATCCTTCCTTCAGGAATATTGAATCGCCCATTATTTTTTCGAATAAGGTCATGTAAAACCCTTCCATCGTTTCTTTCCGAAAGCACTCCTATCCTGGTTTGATTCTCAAGGGGTATAACCCAACCAAAAGCCCCCAGATATGGACTATTTAGGATGTAAATCTCAACCGGTCCATCGCATTTTTGATCAAATTCTATCCTTCTTCCCCATAAAAGTCTTTTAGGAGGAACTAAACCTACTTTCCTGTGAAGAGTAAAATTGGTTCCCGTAGTAATAATGACGCAACGGGCACTTTCTTTCTTAATATTCCCCTTTTTAAGATATTTTACACAAACTCTATCCTTCTCATGATCCAGATCAATTACCATATTCTCAAGGAAAGGTTCCACACCCTCTTTTTGAGCTCTCGAAAATAATGCCTTGTCAATGGTCTTCCTATCAGTAACATAGGCAAAAGGGGAATCCTGAGAATATTGAAATTCAATAAGAGAAGGAGACAGAATCTTGATTGCAGAAATCTCATTGATAACCGCATCTTTGGGTAAGTCAAATTGACTGTAAGGGTTTATCCCAATTATTCCAGAACAAACAATACGCTCTCCGATTTCTTTTTTCTTATCAAAAATACCTACAGAATAACCCCCTTCTGCAAGTAATTTTGCAAGATAAGAACCAATAGGACCTGCACCAATTACAATAAAATCAAATTCCATTGTTTTATTATTATATAAGATATTTAATTTTTTTCAAGTAGTAGCATAAGAATGGGGAAACCAGGGTTAAAGGTTTTCTCATTATTCATTTTACTTTGGTTTTTCAGCGATTGCAAATAACCTCACGCCTTCTTTGAACAACATCTTTTGTATTTTTATCAATCCTGTATCGGATAAAAAGTTGTATACTGAATTTAGGTAGCATCTCGAAATCTTCAAGTATATTCGAGAGAATTTTCGTAAAATTAGAGCAATCTTTCCCCAGCCTCGTAGTTCATTTTCTATTGTTCCGATTTCAAGAATTCTTAATCCGGCTTTTTTAAGGATAGTTTCAAGTTCTTTCTTTGAAAAATTTCTGTGAATATATTTTACTCCTGTAATACCTTTTTCGATGCCAAAAGATTTTAGTAAATCTGTGGAGAAGAATTCAATCTTTTTCCTCAATTGATGAGGAGTGGTAATAAGAATTTTACCACCTGGTTTCATCAAACTAAATATTTTTTTCATCGTGTCATTGTAACTTCTAAGATGCTCGAGCACTTCGGACAATAATACAGATTGGAAAGAATTCTCTTTGATAAATAAAGGCCCTTCAATATCTCCAAGGATAAAAGCACCTTTTTTATTTCTTTTCTTTGCCCTGGATAATTTCTCGAGGGAAAGATCAATTCCGACAACCTTCCTATCTTCTGTTAATCTTCCAGACCCACAACCTATATCCAGAATGGTTCCTTGAAATTCCTTCAAGTTATCCTTGATAAATCTTTCCCTTATTCTTGCTCCAGGGTGAGAATATGTAATGTATTCTTCTGGGAGTTTTTTCCCTACTTCTTTGTAAAATCTTATATAGTTATCCATCTTTCAAAATATTCTCTCAAAGGAAAAACTAAAAAATTTATTCAGAGAGGGTTAATCCATCCCTAAAATGCACTTTTTTCAAAACAGCTTCACCCATCATAGCAGTAGAAATAGCTTTACCATCTCCTGCAATATCAGGAGTTCTAAAACCTTCTTCCAAAACCATTTCTACTGCCTTTTCTATCCTGTCCGCAATCTCTCCCAAATCAAACGAATATCGAAACATCATCGCCACAGATAAGATGGTAGCAAGGGGATTTGCTTCACCCCTACCGGCAATATCAGGAGCACTACCATGGATGGGTTCATAAAGACCTTTTTTACCTTCATTCAGACTTGCTGATGGCAGGAGGCCTATTGACCCGGGGATCATGGAAGCCTCGTCACTCAATATATCTCCAAATAGATTTGTAGTAAGGATAACATCAAATTGAGATGGATTTCTAATAATTTGCATGGCGCAGTTGTCTACATACATATGATTTATCTCTATTTCAGGGTAATCCTTTGATACCTCGTTGACAGTTTTTCTCCATAGAATGGAGCTCTCCAGAACATTAGCTTTATCCACTGAAGTAACTTTTTTTCTCCTCTTAACTGCTATCTCAAATGCTACTCTGGCAATTCTTTCTATCTCGTAGTCATAGTAAACAAGTGAATTTATCCCTTTGATTTTATTTCCTTCCTCCCTTATCTCTCTGGGTTCACCAAAGTAAATTCCACCTGTCAATTCCCTGACCACAACAAGATCTGTATTACGAATAATTTTTTCTTTCAAGGGAGAGGCATTGATTAGAGGAAGAAATATCTTAACAGGCCTTATGTTTGCAAAAGAACCCATCGCTTTTCGGAGCTTTAAGATTGCCTGCTCAGGTTTTTTTTTGATCGGCATATTGTCCCACTCTGGGGATCCAACTGCGCCAAGCAGGACAGCATCTGCTTCTTTGGCGAGTTCTAATGTCTCTTCTTCTATCGGGACACCTTTTTCCTCTAAACATGCTCCTCCAGCAAGTGCATGCATTTTCTCTATTTTAATCTGATAACTCCTTCCAACCACATCCAGAATTTTTTCCGCTTCGCAGATAACCTCCCTGCCTATTCCATCTCCTGGTATGATTAGAACTTTTATATTCATATAGAAAATTTACCACTCAGAAGGTATGGGATTAAACCGTTATGTTCTATGAGGTTCATCATTAACTTTTCAAAGGGAGGGAAAGAATACTCTTTCTCTTTCGTTTGGTTGAAAATCTCTCCCCGCTTAAGGTCAACTTCTATTTCATCTCCTTCCTCTATTTCTTCTACGATATCGGGGCATATTATAAGGGGCAGGCCAATGTTGAAGGAATTACGATAAAAAATCCGAGCGAAAGATTTTGCAATCACACAGGAAATGCCACTGGCTTTTATAGCAATTGGAGCATGCTCTCTGGAAGAGCCGCAGCCAAAATTTTCACCCGCAATGAGGAGGTCTCCCGTTTTTACCATACTGGCAAAATTTTCTCGAAGAGGTTCAAATAAATACTTTACAAGTTCGGATGGCTCTGTAAGATTCAAATAACGAGCAGGAATTATGACATCGGTATCAATATTGTCACCAAACTTCCAGGATTTGCCCTTTATAATCATTTCCATATCAATTCACCTCCTTGGGATGTGCAATTCTTCCTACAACAGCTGAAGCTGCTGCCACAGCAGGATTGGCAAGATAGACTTCACTTTTATAATGTCCCATTCTGCCCACAAAATTTCGGTTGCTTGTAGAAATCGCCCTTTCACCAGCACCGAGAACACCTAAATGACCTCCAAGACAGGGTCCGCAGGTAGGTGGACCGATGACAGCTTCGGCCTTGGCAAAGACCTCAAGAATTCCATTCCTGAGCGCTTTTAGATAGATCTCGGGAGTAGGAGGTATTACTATCAGTCTCACATGATCAGCCACTTTCTTTCCTTTAATTACTTCTGCCGCTATCTTTAGATCTTCATACCAACCATTTGTGCAGGAACCGATAAAAACTTGGTCAATTTTTATTTCTCCAAGATCGGAAATATTTTTTACATTGGAAGGAGAGAATGGAAGAGCAACCTGAGGTTCAAGTTCAGATACATCATATCTTCTTGTCTCAACAAACTCCGCATCAGAATCGCTGTAGTAAAAATTGTAAGGTCTCTTTGCCCTATCTTTGATATATTCCTCTGTAATCTCATCTGGAGATATTATCCCATTTTTAGCACCTGCCTCAACAGCCATGTTACACATTGTAAATCTCTGTGACATATTTAGATCGGAGATAGTTTCGCCTGTAAATTCCAGCGACCGATATATACTAACTTTATCACCAAGATCCTTCAGGGTCATTAGGATAAGATCTTTCCCATAGGTCCATTTTTTTAATTTTCCTGTATATTCTAACTTTATAGTCTCAGGCACTTTAATCCAAATCTTTCCGGAAAGAAGAGCACCAGCAAGGTCTGTACTCCCTACACCAGTAGATACACATCCGAGAGCTCCGTATGTACAGGTGTGACTGTCTGCTCCTATTACTAAATCTCCAGGCAGGACCAGACCCTTTTCCGGAAGTAAACAGTGTTCTACACCAGCTCTTCCAGTTTCAAAGAAATATTTTATTCCATAATCCCGAGCAAACTTCCTTAGTTTCTTTACATTCTCAGCAGATTTTATGTCCTTATTTGGTGTAAAGTGGTCAGGCACAAGGGCAATTCGGTCAAGACCTTTTATCTTAGCATTCGGAATATCCTCCAGGATGTCGATGGTAATGGGAGCTGTTATATCATTTGCGACCATAAAATCCACACTGGCAAGGATGTGCTTCCCGGATTTTACTTCTCCCTTCGAAACGTGTTTTCCAAGGATTTTTTCTGTGATAGTGCAGCCCATTTTAAAGATTGAATTCTTTTTTCTGGGTCATTTTCTTCTTTACATCCAGCCTGTTCAGAGCGTTGATAAAAGCCTCAGCGCTAGCAACAACAATATCGGTATTTGTTCCTCTACCTATAGAACTAAGGCCTTCTTCTTCTATATGAACAGTAACTTCCCCCAGGGCATCTGAGCCGCTTGTGATAGCACTTATGATAAAGCGAGTAAGTTTGCATTTTCCTTTGACTATCTTCTCAATTGCATTGTAAACAGCGTCAACAGGGCCATCCCCGCAGCCGACTTCTTCAAAGGGCTTTCCGTCTATCTTTATCTGGATCGTGGCAACAGGAATCATATTACTACCACTCGCAAAATTAACCGAATCTAATCTGTACTTCTTATACTCCCTAAGAGATTCTTCAGCAACAAGAACTTCAAGATCTTCATCGTAAACTTCTTTCTTTTTATCGGCGAGTTGTTTGAATTTCTTGAATATACGGTTTAACTCATCATCGGAGAATTCATATCCGAGGGTCTTTAGTCTTGTTTTAAGAGCATGCCTCCCTGAATGTTTCCCAAGAACCAGAGTACTTGAAGATAATCCAATATCCTCGGGCTTTATTATTTCATAGGTTGTTTCCTCCTTTAACACTCCATCTTGATGAATTCCCGCTTCATGGGCAAAAGCATTTCTTCCGATAATAGCCTTATTGGGCTGAACTGGTATACCGGTTATAAGAGAGAGAGTTCTGCTGGTGGGATATATACGTTTTGGATCAACATCAGTATAACAATCAACCACATCTTTTCTTATGTTTAATATCATAACTATTTCTTCTAATGAAGCATTTCCAGCCCTTTCTCCTATGCCATTGATAGTACATTCTACCTGCCTTGCACCGGCCTTTATACCAGCGATGGTGTTTGCCACTGCAAGTCCAAGATCATTATGGCAGTGAACACTTATTAAGACATCTTTTACCTTACTGATTTTTTCTTTTAAGTATCTAACAAGTTTGGTAAACTCATCAGGTGTTGTATAGCCCACTGTATCAGGAATGTTTATTATTTTGGCACCCGCTTTCACAACCTCAGTGAAAATTTCTGCAAGGAAATCTGGATCACTTCGAGTTGCATCTTCTGCCGAAAACTCAACGTTATCGGTAAACCCACGAGCAAATTCCACAGACTTCACTGCTCTTTCAAGGACTTCCTCAGGTTCCATTCTTAGCTTGTGCCTCATATGGATTTCTGATGTAGCGATAAAAACATGAATCCTACCCTTTTGAGAGTATTTAAGGGCTTCCCAAGCACGAGCAATATCTTTCTTATTCGCCCTTGCTAACCCGGCAATCTCAGGACCTTTTAGAGTTTTTGCTATCTCTGAAACAGCTTCAAAGTCACCCTCAGAGGCGATAGGAAATCCCGCTTCTATTACATCTACATTCAGCTTCTGCAGATGATGGGCTAACTTTATCTTTTCATCAACATTCATACTGAAACCAGGAGCCTGTTCACCATCTCTGAGAGTAGTATCGAATATCTGTACTTTATTAGACATAGATACCTCCTTTTGGCAAAAATAAAATGCAGGTTTTCATATATACATTTCCTCTAATAAAAATATTATTAGAGGATTTTTTTTCTCTTAATAAAATATTATTTTTTTTTTGAATTGTCAAGAGATATTCACCGCTCTTTTAAACAAGTGATAAAGAGGGTATGAAATTTCAATTCCGGGTGAGAGAATAGGGGAGAGGTTTTTTGGATTTTTACTCTAAGTAGCTGCTGTAATAGAAGAAGGTTAGTAAAGCCGCCTTCTCTTCCAGCGCAGGTATAAATATCCAACTGCGAGTCCAGCAAGGTGAGCTAAATGAGCTATGTTTCCACCTCCGGTCAATAGCATCAAGAATTCCAGACCCCCAAATAAGAAAACGGCATATTTTGCTTCAATTGGTATAAAGAACGGAAATATGATCAATTTTCTCCCTGGGAAGGTGATACCAAAGGCAAGGAGAATGCCGAATACTGCTCCGGAAGCTCCTATCACAGGAGTGCCTGATTTCATATTGAATAAAGAATAGATAAAAGCAGCCCCAATGCCGCAGATGAAGTAGTACTTATAGAATTCCTTTGTCCCCCATAGATATTCAAGTTCCCTTCCAAACATCCATAAGACGTACATATTTATTGCAATGTGGAAAAACCCGCCATGGAGGAACATATATGTAACACCCTGCCAGATCCAACCTTTCATAAATTGCCTCGGGATAAGGGCAAAGAATTTAGTAAAAGGAACCACATGAACAAGAATTAGTTGCAAGAAGAACACCGCAACATTTGCTATAACAAGGTTTCTTAGACCGTTTTGAGTTTGCCTTATTCTCATATCAACTCCTTAGTATAACCATTTTAATACATACCCGAGAATTAATATTCCAAGGATTCCGAATAGATTTATTCTAAACATAAAGCCGAAGGTGAGGTTGAAAATATGCAGGTCAAGGACAAATGGATGGAATCCGATCTTTATAGATTCCGTCATAACAGTTTTCACAGCACCTTCGGGTAAAATCATCCCCAAAAGATCACCAATTAAGGTTCCAATTATAAGACCCATAAGGAGGATGAATATAGTTAAACTCATTTTCTTTCTTAGTTTACGCAATTTCAATTTTCCTCTCAAGTTTTGTGAATAACAAATAAGAGATAGTCCCGGTGATAGAACCGGCTACAAGGGCAGATAAAACATAGATAGGGAGGAGGTAGATAAAAGAAGCCTCAGGGAAGAAAAGGATAGTGGCGAGGAGGATCTGAGTTATGGTATGGATTTCCGCTCCGATAATGCTAATACCGAGAAGACTTATATGTTTTCCAAACTTAATAGCAAGCCACATAATAATTACGCTCATTATCGTTCCGCTAATTGAAAAGAGGAAGGAGGGTGAAAGCAATCTTCCTAAAAGGAGACTCCCCATAAATGACTTTAGAATCCCAACTAAAAAGCCCTCTTTGAAACCAAAATAAATGATGGTAAGGAGGATAAAAATGTTGGCAAGACCCAGACGAATTCCTGGGATAGGTTGCGGAATGTAACTCTCTACCACAAAGATACTGATGGAAGCAGCCGTAAATACTGATATATAGGCGATCTTACTCTGTAACTCCATCATATTCCTCCCCTTCTATCCTAATATAAACTTTATTTGGGATGCAAATTATCTGTTCTCCTTTCTTTGATATCCAGCCCACCTTTTTGCATAATTTCAATGGACAAGGAGCTTTTGTTACTTTGACCCGCCCATCCTTTATAACAATCCTCGTCGTTCCAATTGCACCCTTAATATCTAACGTTCTATCTTTTGATAGAGGATAGATAAATTCCTTCGAGTTGTCAACTCTTATCTCCACTTTTTCCCCTGGAACCTTTGGTAGGAAAAAGAGAGAAGAAAGAAAGAAAATAATGATTGCAATATCGCCAATCTTTATAGGACGATATCTACCACTCGACCGCAATTGGAACAATGATGGTTTTCAATTCCAACTATTCTTGCTCTATAAGCCGTTCTTTGGACTAATAGATTGGAACATTCAGGGCAATAGGTGTTTTCTGCACCATCAATGGGTGCATTCCCAATATAAACATAATGGAGGTAACCGGATGCTATCTTATGAGCGTCCTTTAGCATTTCTATAGGCGTTGGTGGTCTTTTGTAACCCAGGTATGGGAAATATCTGGAGATGTGTAGGGGAATATTTTTATCAATGGAGGAGAGATATATAGATAAATTCTCAATATCATGATCATTATCACCGGGTATCAAGAGATTTGTAACCTCGATGTGAATTTTCTCTGAACTTATTTCAATAGTTTTCTTCGTAGTAGCGAGATCCCCTTTTAATACTTTCCTGTAATATTTCTCATCCATTGATTTGAGGTCTATGTTCATAGCACTTATTATTTCAAGAAGATCTTTGAGAGGTTCTTCATTAATGAGACCGTTGGTTACCATAACAAGGTCTATCCCCTCAGGTTTTGCGTATTTTGCAGTATCCATTATATATTCAAACCATATGATAGGCTCGCTATAGGTAAAGGCAATAGATGAGGTATTATAGCGCTTTGCTAACTCTACTAATTGTTCTGGCGATATATATCTGGTTGGTGTCTTTCTTGCAGAAATGGTATAGTTCTGACAAAAGGGGCACCTCATATTACATCCATTGGGAGAGACCGATAAAATTTCTGTTCCCGGGTGAAAATGAAACAGAGGTTTTTTTTCTATCGGATCTATTGCAAGAGAGGTGGTGTTCCCCATAGTTTTGCGCATAAAGGGTTCCATTATCGTTTTTCCTTGCCCAACATATTCCTTCTTTTCCCGGTTGGATTATGCAATAATGGGGGCAGAGGTTACATTTCACAATCTTATCTTTTGTTATATTGTAATATTCAGCTTCCCTTTTCTCCATATTTTTTAAATTTGCTCCTTTTTATAAATTTATGGATTTTTCCTGTAGAGTCAACCATTATTGCTTCTAGTTTATTATCTTTTGCAAATTTTGCTGCACGCTTATAACCCATTGCGAATAGAGCTGTTGAAAGACAATCATCTATTAATCCATCATTTCCAATCAATGTTACTGATTGAAGCCCCCTTGCTGGATATCCTGTAAATGGATTAATTATATGATGGTATCTTCTGTTATTATAGAAGAAATATCTTTCATAATCACCGGAAGTCATTATAAAACAGTTAGAGAGTCTTAAGGTTCCTATGATGTGGTTCTTATCTCTCGGGTCTCGGATCCCAATTACCCAATTTTTCTTTCTTCCTTTTTTCCCGATTAATGCAATGTCACCACCTGCGCTAATGAGACCAGAGGAGATTCCCATTTCATTAAGAATTTTTTTTCCCCGGTTAAGAGCATATCCTTTTGCACTTCCTCCAAGGGTTAGACTGAAACCCTTGGGGAGGGAGAGAGTATTGTGGTTTACTTTAACTTTCCTGTAATCAACAAATGAAAGGAGAGAGTCTATTTCTTTTCCCAATGGCATTACAGGCTTCTTAAAATAATTCCATTTTGAAAGGATTGGATCGACTGTAGGATCAAAAAAACCGTTAGTCATCTTGGATATGGTAAGAGAACCCTTAATAATATGAATAACAGTCGTATCTAAGACTTTTTCGTTAATACCATTTACTGGAATTTGATCAATTCTGCTAAATTCCTTTTCTAATTGCTTGATTGTTTTCTTTGCTTTTATTAGATTCCTTGCATAAATTTTTACTTGGACATAGGTATCAAAGTAGAAACCCTCCAATGTGTATTTTCTTTGAGGAAAAAAGACCGAAAAGATGATTACTATAAAAATAACACAGTATATAGAAATTCGCTTAAGCGTAATAGACCTCTTTTATTCATTCAGAAGACCTCTTTTATTCTTTTAAACGCCCAATCCAGTTCCTCTTTGGTGATAATTAGAGGAGGGGCAAAACGAATGATTGTGTTATGAGTCTCTTTACAGAGGATTCCCTTCTCCTTCAATTTTTCAGCATAGGGCCTTGCTGGCCCTTTCAACTCCAGGCCTATAAATAAACCTTTTCCCCTAATTTCCTTGATAACAGAGTTATCAAGAGTAAATAATTTATCCATAAAATATTTCCCGAGTTTCCTGGATCTTTCAGGCAGATTTTCTTTGAGGACATAATCAAGAGCTGCAATACCCACGGTAGCAGCAATAGGATTTCCACCAAATGTGGAACCATGATCGCCAGGATTAAATAGTCCAAGAACCTCTTTAGAAGATGCAACTACAGAAACAGGGTATACACCACCTCCTAAGGCTTTACCGAGTATGATCATATCAGGCTTAGCCCCGTCCCATTCCCATGCAAAGAGTTTTCCGGTTCTACCCAGACCTGTCTGAATTTCATCTAAGATGAAGAGCACATTATTTTCTTTACAAATTTTCTTAACTTCATTTAAGTAACCCTCAGGAGGAATAATAATTCCTCCTTCTCCTTGAATAGGTTCAAGCAATACGCCTGCAGTATTTTCATTTATCTTTTCCTGAATGACTTCAGCATTTCCGTAGGGAACTATTTCAAAGCCAGGGGTCAGAGGACCAAAACCATCTTTATATTGATCTTCTGTGGAAAAAGATATTATTGTTATTGTCCTTCCGTGAAAATTATTGATACCCACTATTATCTCTGCCTTTTCCTTAGATATGCCTTTTACCCTGTACCCCCATTTCCTTGCCGCTTTCAAGGCTGTTTCTACAGCCTCAGCTCCTGTATTCATAGGAAGAGCCATTTCCATTCCTGTAACCTCACAGACCTTTTTCAGGAAAAGAGGTAGTTTATCATTTCGAAACGCCCGAGAAGTTAGGGTGAGTTTATCAAGTTGTTCCTTCATCTTTTTTACGATTTCATGGTTACAATGTCCATGATTCAGTGCTGAATATGAAGAAAGCATATCCATATATTTATTTCCTTCAATATCCCAAACCCAGACTCCCTCTCCTCTGGTAAGAACTACATCAAGGGGCTTGTAGTTATGAGCTCCGTATCTATCGCCAATTTCAATTAACTGTTGGGATGAGTACTCCATATTCCTTCCTCCTTTTTTCTTCATATTATAATTGGCATGTGATTTGTCAACTGTGTGTTGAAGCAAGATTTACTAACCTGGTAATCTTGTGAATCAAAAATTAAACCAGAGAAAACTTTGTCTTTACATATTTCTTTTCTTTATTCTAAAACAGACCAATAGATTTCTATTTGGTTTGTTCCTTGATCCAGTCTCCTATAAGTTTTAACGCAGTGGGTGAAAAGGTCTCTTCTATTTGACCATACTCTGCGGGTAATCCAGTAGTTGCTTTTTGAAAAAGATGATTAAGGCCGGGTAGTTCCTTAACTATATAGTTTTTATTCCCGCCTGCCTTAAAGGCTTCTTCTATTGCAGTCAGGTTTTCTTCTGGAGGAACCTGGAGGTCTTTTTCTCCATTTATAGCAAGGACGGGGAATTTAATTTTCTTAAGAGCTGGTTTTGGGTCATAAGACAGGAAAAATCGGAACCAGGGAGAGAGCAATTGTTGAATTTCCTTATCGATCATAGTCTCAGATTTGCCCATTGCCTCTCTTTCCTTTTCCGGTGTTTCTGCAAGAGCATCTTCTATAATCTTGCGTATCTTCTTTTCAGCAATTTTATTATCTTCTTCTTGTTTTATAATCAAATAGATTTGTTTATTAAGATTTTTCGCTCTCATGATTTCTTCTTCTGAAGCCAACTTTTGGGCCTTTGCAATAAGTTCAGTCTGCATTTCAAGGATTTTATCGCCAGGGAAACCTGGAGCAGCCAATAAAACAATAAATGCAACATCAGGAGATTCACAAGCGACTTTTGGAGCGATGATTCCTCCTTCACTATGCCCAATAAGACCAATCCTTTTCTTATCAATTTCTTTCCGACTCTTTAAAAATTCAATACCAGAGACAACATCAGAAGCAAAATCCAGAGTTGTTGCCTTGGAGAAATCACCTGTCGATTTTCCAATCCCTCGGTCATCCACACGAAGCACAGCAATCCCTTGCCGGGTTAGATAATCTGCAAGCACCAGGAATGGATGGTGACCAAAAATCGTCTCATTGCGATCCTGTGCGCCTGAACCAGATATTAGAAGAACTCCAGGGAAGGGTCCATTCTCTTCTGGCAGAGTCAGGGTGCCAGCAAGTTTTATGCCCGCCTTTTTATTTTCGTAGAAAACCTCTTCTTCATTGTAGGGATAGGGCTTTTTTGGTTCCTGGGGACGCCTGACCTCTGGGATTTTTTTGACCTTTTTAAGAAGAAGAGGTAAAGTAAGGCCGCTCTGTTTCCATTCTCCCTTGATACTTAACCCATCTTCTTGAAGTTCGCCTTCATAAATACCAAAGACGGCTTTCACGTTGAGATGCAATTTTTTGTTATCTATTATAACCTCGCTAACTGGAATATTAGTAGCTCCCTGATCAGGGCTATCCATAGTAGCAGTAAAGTTTCCATTTGGCTTTTCCGAAATCTTAAATACAACTCTAAGTTCTGTTCCAGAGAATTTTAAAGTTCCCTCCCAGATACCTTTGAAATTTTCTGGTTTATAATTTCCAAGAGCTGATCTTATAAAACCGAACCAAATTAAAGCCAGCAGAGTTAAAAGAACTATTCTTTTGTTCATAAAAACCTCCTCTATTTTAAACTTTTGTATCAGAAGAATATTTATTATAATATATTTTATTTTTTATTTTATTCAAGTCTTTAAATAATATTATTGATAAATTTCATTTTTACAAGGGTCGGATACCTCTCATATAAGCAATGAAAGAACTGCAACTTCAAATCTCTTATAGATGAATTTTCTTTTTGTCTTTAGCAAGGTTAAAAATTAGAGAGATAATGTTTTCTTTCTCTTGACAGAATAGAGTTTTGTAATAGTTTTATTATATGAAAAGGGCGCTTGTTATAATTGATATGTTGAATGATTTCATTCACAGAGATGGAGCTCTTCATATTAAGGGCGGAGAAGAGATTATTGATTCAATAAGGGAAGAAAAAGAAAGAGCTAAAAAAAATGGGATTCCCATCATCTATATCTGCGACTTCCACAGGAAAAATGATCCAGAATTCAAAATATGGCCCCCTCATTGCATCCAAGGAACCAAGGGAGCAGATATAATAGATGAATTAAAACCAGATAAGGATGATATCGTTGTGAAAAAAAACACATATTCTGGCTTCTATAAGACCGATTTAGAAAAAATACTGGAAGCTCGAAAGATAGAAAATCTTATCTTGACAGGTGTTGCCACCAATATCTGTGTGCTCTATACTGCAGCGGATGCTCGAATGAGAGGTTATGCTGTTGAAGTTCTAAAGGAAGGAGTAGAGGGTCTTACTTCACAGGATAAGAAATGGGCTCTAACACAGATGAAAAAAGTTCTCCAAGTTTTGGTGAAATAAATGCAAATCCACGCTACACTAAAAGAAATCCTATCCGGTTCTACAACAGATATATACTTTCACCGGGCAGAGGAGATATTAAAAAAAGAGAATAAAAATCCTGAGGTTGTAGTCGAAGTCTGGGCAAAGAATTTTCCCGATAATTATCCGTGGTGCTTATTTGCTGGCCTTGGAGAGGTTATCGATTTACTGAAGGGGAAAGAAGTAGATCTCTGGGCTCTTCTAGAAGGTAGCCTCTTTCTCGAAAGAGAGCCTGTTATGACAATAAAAGGCAAATATCTTGAGTTTGGCTCTTTAGAAACGCCTCTTCTTGGTTACATCTGCCAGGCATCAGGTATATCTACGAAGGCTGCTCGGTGTAAAATTGCTGCTGGAGAAAGGGCCATACTTTCATTTGGAGCAAGAAGAATGCATCCCTCAATAACTCCTGTTATAGATAGATATGCCTATCTGGGTGGTGTAGATGGGGTGTCTGCAATCTTATCAGGAGAAAGGTTAGGGATAAAATCGAAAGGAACTATACCTCATTCTGTTATTCTTATACTCGGTGATACTAAAGCTGCTGCATTGGCATATGACAGAGCAATCCCGGAGGGAATCCCAAGGATTATTCTTGTGGATACTTTTAGGGACGAAAAGGTTGATGCTCTTCGTGTTGCAAATGCACTGAAGGAGAGACTTGATGCTGTCAGGATAGATACTCCATCTTCAAGGAGAGGGGATCTTGCATTAATTGCTCAAGAGATAAGAGGAGAATTAGACCTTCGGGGATATAAAGATGTAGGAATCTTTGCATCTGGTGGAATAGATGAAAAAGAGATAGTTAAACTCAATCCCTGGGTTAATGGATATGGTGTTGGAACCAGCTTATCCAATGCGCCTACAATAAACTTTAGCCTTGACATTGTTGAGATTCAGGGTAAACCGGTGACCAAGAAAGGAAAGACAGCGGGTAGAAAAGAGGTTTACGAATGCAGGAAGTGCGGTAAAAGGAAAATTTCATTCCACAAAGATCCAGGGAAGAGATGTGAATGTGGCAGTGAAATGGATCTATTAACCAAGAAAATAATGGAGAAGGGGAGACTTACTGTAGAAATGGAAACACCTGATGAAATAAGAAAAAGGGTGCTAAACAGGTTAAGGTTTCTTGATGTATAACATAAAATTTGTAGAAGAGCATATCCAAGAGTTAAAAGAAACATCCATAAAGAAAGGTATTTCACTTGAATTTGATTATTTTATTGAATTGAACGAAGAGAGAAAAAGTCTTAAAGGTCGTGTGGATGAGCTACACTGGATCAGAAATGAAAAGGGAAAGAAAGTTGGGGAATTAAAAAGGCGAGGGGAGGATCCAACCGAGTTGATAGATGAATTGGAAGATTTGAAAGAAGGTCTTACACAACTAGAACAGGAATTAAAAGAGATTCAAAAGAAAGTTAACGATTTTATTGCCTGGATACCCAATTTAATTCACCCTTCTGTTCGGGATGAATCTATTGTTGTAAGAGAACCAACCGGGATCAGGGATTTCTCCTTTAAACCTCTTACCCATATTGAACTTGGAGAGTCCCTTGGTATACTTGACTTTGAGGCTGCTTCCCGTATTGCAGGGAGTAACTTTGTTCTCTATAAAGGTAAAGGAGCAGTTCTGGAAAGGGCTTTGGTCAATTTTATGCTTGACCTCCACATAAAACGTCATCAATATACAGAGATTTTCCCACCCTTTCTAGCAAATGAAGAATCAATGTTCAGCACAGGACAACTCCCCAAGTTGAGAGATGATATGTATATTACAGAAAGGGATGGTTTTTTCCTTAATCCTACTGCTGAAGTTCCTCTGACCAACATCCTTGCCGGTTCGATATTAAGCCCCGGGGACTTGCCCATCAAATACTGTGGTTATACTGCCTGTTTCAGGAGAGAAGCAGGATCCTATGGAAAAGAAACAAGAGGGCTTCTCCGTGTTCACCAGTTTAATAAGGTAGAACTGGTTAACTTTGTTTTGCCAGATGAATCATACCGGGTTCTTGAAGATTTGTTAGATGAAGCTTTAGATGTCATTAAACTTCTGGAATTACCTTATCGTGTAATTCAACTCCCCTTTGATGACCTCTCCTTTGCTTCAGCAAAGACCTATGATATTGAAATTTATGCACCTGGGGTAGACAAATGGCTTGAGGTCTCATCGGTGAGTAATTTTGAGGATTTTCAGGCGAAAAGGGCCGAGATTAGAGTAAGAATTGGGGGAGAGACCAAGCCACTTCATACATTAAATGCCTCTGGAGTTGCAACAGCAAGGCTTATGGTTTCTCTAATTGAAAATTATCAAACAGAAGAGGGCGAAATTGAAATTCCTGAGCCCCTTTTACCATATATAAATTTTGAAAAAATAGGTTAGAATAGCTTACTTCTGGAATTCTTCGCGGAGGGCTATGTATTCCTCGTATTTTTTGAGTTTCTTTGGAGATTTTATTATAATAGTATCTTTCTGTTCAACAATATCAAATTTCTCTAAATCTCTCAGATATTTTTTTATCTTCTCTATGGAAAGACCTGTCATATCTCCAATCTCTTTTCCCTCTGGACTCAGACCTGTATCAACTTCTTTCTCTTCTCCTTCTCGAATTTGATCTCCAAGATAGTAGATAAGCCTTATTCCTTCATTGGGAATTGAATAATATTTAAGCATATCATCAGTCTTCCTTAAGCGCTCCGTTAATGTTCCAATAATATATTTAATAAAAGGATTTTCGTTTATTGAACGCAAAAAAGCATCTCTATCCACAATAATAAGTTCAGTATCCGTCTCAGCTATTGCAGAGGCTGAACGTGGTTCCCTGTCTAAAACAGCCATCTCCCCAAAAAACGCTCCATCCCCTAAAACGGCTAAAAGCTTCTCCATATCTTCCATTCCCTTGACGATCCGGACCTTTCCTGACTTAATGAGATACATCTCATTTCCTTCTTCCCCTTCTCGGAATAAAGTTTCACCGGCTTTTAATATCCTTTCGTATCCAATATCTTCCTTAGCCATAATACCTCCTTTTCATTTCCTCTCGATATACTCTTCTGTTCTTGTATCGATAACAATTTCATCTCCTTCCTGGACAAATAATGGGACCTTCACTATGGCACCTGTTTCCAGTTCGGCTGGCTTTGAACCTCCCTGGGCAGTATTACCTTTAATTCCTGGCTCGGTAGAACTAACCTTCAGAGTGACAAAGTTCGGGAGCACTATTCCAATAGCTCTATCTTCCGCTATCTTAACTTTGCATTCCATTCCTTCTTTTAATAACAAACCACAATTTGATATTTTCTCCTTATCTATTATGTATTGTTCGTAAGTTTCGAGATCCATAAAGTAGTAATTACCGTTTTCTTTATAAAGAAACTGTGCATCCTTTTCTTCCAGTTGCGCAATCTCAAAATTGTCTCCTTTTTTGAATGCCTGCTTTAAGGTTGCACCATTTTCTAAATTCTTGAGGGTTGTTCGGACAAAAGCCTGTCCTTTACCTGGGTTAACATGAAGAAAATCAATTACCTCGTACAGAAATCCATCATACTTTATTATTAAACCTTTTCTTAAATCAGATACAGACCCCATTTTATAGAGCGATCAATTCCCTTTTTGAATTAGTCAGGGTAACAATATTCCCATTCTGAAGAGCAACTGTATCTTCGATTCGAACACCTTGATAGTCGGGCAAGTAAATGCCTGGTTCGATGGTGAAGACCATACCTTCTTTTCCAATTTCATTGCTTTTATATGAGAGAGAGGGAGATTCATGGATATCTAAACCCACACCATGTCCCAGGGAGTGAGGAAAATAATCTCCAAAACCACTCTTCTTAATATAATCCCTTGCAATTTTGTCAACTTTCCTCAACTCTATATCTTCTTTTACTGCTTCTCGTGCGAGTTTTTGCGCATTATATACAGTTTCATAGAGTTTTTTATCCTTATCTGAGGGAGAACCCAGGAATACTGTCCTTGTCATATCAGAGTGATAATGATTGTAAATTGTCCCAAAATCGATCGTTATAAATTCTCTATTTTTTAATTTTTTATTAGAAGCAACCCCATGGGGAATAGAAGAACGGTATCCTGAAGCAACAATAGTATCAAAGCTTGGTTTCTCTCCGCCTGCTTTCCTCATTCTGTATTCTAACTCTGCTCCAATCTCTATCTCTCGCACTCCCACTTTGATATAATTAAGGATCTCATGAAAGGCTTTATCACCTATTTCGCAAGCTTTTTTAATATTCTCAATTTCTTTCTCTGATTTTCTAATCCTCAAGTCTTCAATAAAAGAATCAAGCCCCTTGAACTTCAACCAGTCTAATTTCTTACGTAATTTCCAGTAGAGATTATAAGTTACATACTTGGACTCAAAACCTACTCTGCTTCTTCTCTTTATAAGCCTTTGGGTTGAGAGTTTTTCTATGTAATTTTTTTTTGTAAGACAAACATCTGCATCTTTAACCCGCTGGACTATCTCGCCCTGGAATCTATAGTCTGTAATCAGTTCAGCTTTACGTGGAGAAATAAAAAGGATTCCTGAATCCCCGGTAAAACCCGTTAGATAAAATATATTTTTTATGGAAGTTACTAAAAAAGAGTCTATATTATTATCTTTAAATCTACTTTGTAATTCTTTTATACGACTTGCCACAACTATGTCCCACTTAAACCATCGATCCATTCACGAAAACTGTCGTCAACTTTTTCTTCTTCCTCCCCTTCTTCTGTGGAAATTTCTCTTTTTTCTTCAAATCCTTCTTTTTCTATCGGGGCCTTTTTATCAGATTCCAAAAGTATTTCCTCTTCTCCCTTTCCCTGGGTTTCTTCCTCGCCTATTTCTAAGTTCTCTACCTCCTTAGAGCTTTTAATTTTATCAATCCTGTTCTTTATCTCATCACTTTTATCCCTTTCATATAATTTCTCATATATATTCAGGGCCTTCTCTTTAAATCCTTGTCTCTCATAAATCTCTCCAAGTCGGAGAGTGCGATCTCTATCCTGGGAGATCTTTTCTTCCTTTGATTCAACTGAAACTTCAACCTCTTCAGAAGGTTTCTCTTCCTCTATTTCTACTTCTTCTCTTTTCCCTTTTTCGGGAGCTTCTTTTTCTGCTGTTAAACTCTCTTCTTCTCCCTTTTCTTCTAATCCAAAAATACTTTCAATCTCTTTTTCTAAAGGTTTCTCTTTTGTGACTTCTTTACCTATCTCAACTTCCTCTTCTTCTAATCCAAAAATACTTTCAATCTCTTCTTCAGAAGGTTTCTCCTCTGTGACTTCTTCGCCTATCTCAACTTCCTCTTCTTCAACTTCTTCCTCTTTTTCTAAATCAAAGAATCCCTCTATTTCCTTTTCTTCAATACCTGCCTCTGGAGTAGGAATTTCTTCTTCCTCTTCTAATCCCTTTTCTTCAATACCTTCCTCTGGAGGAGGAGTTTCTTCTTCCTCTTTTAATCCCTTTTCTTCAATACCTTCCTCTGGAGTAGGAATTTCTTCTTCCTCTTCTAATCCCTTTTCTTCAATACCTGCCTCTGGAGTAGGAATTTCTTCTTCCTCTTTTAATTCTTTGCCGAAAATATCTGAAAGCTCTAATTTCTCTTCCTCAATTTCCTCTTCTGGCTCTTTTTTAAACTCTTTTTTCTCTTCAAAGAAAGCCGATAGACCTTCTTCTTCAAACCCTCCCTTTTCTACTTCTCTTGCTTTTTCTTCAATCTGCCTCAATGATCTTTTTGCTTCTCTGTCAAGCGGATCAAGTTCAAGCAAGTGATTCAATATCCTTTTAGCATTTTCTATATCTTCTTGTTCCATATAGAGTTCGCTTAGTTCCTTTAAAGCGAGGATACTCTGTTGGTCGAGTTTGGTTGCCGCTTCTAACTTTTCTATCGCCTTTTCTCGTCCTCCTTTTTCTTTATAGCAACGTCCAAGAACCAAAAATCCAGTAGCATATTCTGGATGTTTCCGAACCCCTTCCTCTGCTATCTCTATTGCTTTGTCTAACTCGCCTCCTTTTCTTAGAAGATCTGCATATTGAGCAAAGAGAAGAGAATTAGGATCTCTTTCTAAACGTTCTTTTATTCTTTTTAAATCATCACTCATTACTATTCTCCTTTTTTATATTATAAGAAAAATATCTCCTTTGTCAATAGGAAAACATACTAGTTTTCTTTTTGCCCTCTTGTTAAATTGTCAAATTGGATAACCTCCACGCCTGCTTCTTTCAATATATCTTTTGCAAAGGTATCCGGATAGCCCTCTTTATATATAATCTTCTTGACCCCTGCGTTTATCAACATCTTAGCGCAGGTAAAACAGGGATGAGTAGTGACATAGAGTGTAGAATCCTGGATTGAAATACCCATTTTAGCAGCCTGTATTATTGCATTTTGCTCCGCATGAATTGCCCTTGACAGTTCCATTCGTTCGCCTGAAGGGATTTTGAGTTCGTCACGAATGCAACCGCCTCTTTCTTCACAATGGCGGATCCCACTTGGGGGTCCATTGTAGCCAGTTGTAAGGATGCGCTTGTTTCTAACAAGAATTGCTCCAACCTTTCTTCTAAGGCATGTAGCTCTTGTAGCAACCAATTCAGTAATTTTCATGAAATATTCATCCCATGAGGGTCTACCCATAAAACTTTACCTCCTTTCGGAGTTTTTTAAAAGTATTTAAACAAGCCTCATAGTTTGCCTGCAGGTGGATTTGAGATATCCGCATAAACATCTTTCCCGACAAGGCGATCATAATCCTCCATTCTGATCTTTACGGTTTCGGTATGGGTTCCCGAATTAAAAACAATTTCTTCTTCCCCTTTGAAAGACTTATCTACATAAAAAGTAAGATTGTAGAGATTGCCAAAGGGCGGTGTCGCTCCCGGATCACAATCAGGAAATAAGCTTTCAAATTCCTTCTCGGGAGCCAATTCAACTTTTTTGTATCCGAGTGCTTTCATCTTTTTTATTGAAACTTCATGGGGTGCTGGAATTACAGCCATTACCATCTCGTTGTCACACTTTAAGATCACGACTTTAGCAAACTTGTATCCTGTTATATGTTCAGAAGCTGCAACTTGCTGGGCAGTAAATATTTCTCTATGCTTTTCTATATCATACTTAATCCCGTTTTTCTTTAAAAAATCCTTTAATCTTTTTGCAATTGCCATAATCCCTCCTTTTGTTTTCCTCTTTTATAACAAATCTTTGAATTAAAAAAAATATACTCAAAAAAGGAAAATTAATCAACCCTTTTTGCCCTTTTGATAATTTTTAGCATCTCTGAGTGAATTTTTCCATTGGAAGCAATTATGTGATCTTTCCTGTAATTCCATTCAAGCTTATAGAAATTTGAAACTCTTCCACCTGCTTCTCTTACTAGGAGCCCCCCTGCTGAGATATCCCAGGGTTTGAGTTTCTTTTCCCAGAAGCCATCGAGCCTTCCGCAGGCGACATAGGCAAGATCAAGGGCAGCAGAACCAAAGCGTCTTATTCCTCTTGCTTCCATCAAGAACTTGGAGAATTCCGAAATTTTCGAATATTCCCTTAATCTTCTGATATATGGAAAACCAGTAGCGAGAATCGAATCTATGAGTTTATCTCTATTAGAGACTGATATTGGATTGCCATTTAATTTTGCTCCCCTCCCCTTTTGGGCAGAAAATAGCTCTTTATGAATAGGGTCATAAATAACACCAATTTTCAAATTACCTTCAAGCTCATAGGCAAGAGATACGCAAAAAAATGGAATTCCATAAGAGAAATTGTTGGTACCATCCAGTGGGTCCACAATAAATACCTCATTCCTTTCCCATTCTTTTAAATTGGATTCCTCCGCTACTACACCAGCTTCTGGATATTTTTTTCTAATAGAGCTTATAATAAATTCTTCAGATTTCCTGTCAGCCGTTGTTACTAATTCCCTTCCTTGTTTTCCTTCAATATCAAATTCTTTTCTGAACAAGGTTGTGAGAATACTTCCTGCATTAATTGCTATATCTTTTAAAAAATGAAGTTTATCATTCATAAAATCTCTTTGTAAACAATTTTATACACATTTACACCTCCCCTGTAGTTTGATACCCATAGAAATTTTCCATCAGGGGATATAGTAACGCCTATTGGATGACCATTACTTTCATTGCCTGTTTTTTTGGTATAGATTTGAACCATTTCTCCTGAATCAACTACCCCAATTTCGTTGTCTTTATAATTGCAGACAAAGAGATATCTTTCATCAGGGGAGAGGACACAGGTTCTTGCTCTTTTTCCAACTTTTGCTTTGCCCATCCATCTATCATTTTTTATCTCCAATTTACGGATAACCTCCTCTAAGTTGTTGGTCTGATAGAGATATCGCCCATCTTTCGTTACTACAAGATGTCTTGGAGTGATTCCAGCAGAAATATTTTTTATTTTCTTATGACCATTCTCTACATCGATCTTTGTAAGAGTTCCTCCACCCATATTTGTAATATAGGCAAACTTCCCATGAGGTGTAAATACTATACCTCTGGGTTTTCTAACTACCTTGATTTCCTTTATCACTGCTAACTTTTTTGTATCAATTACAGAAACAGTAGCCGATTCCCAATTGCTCACATAAACCCATTTACCATCGGGAGAAGCCTTTACGATTTTTGGTATATCTCCTACTGGAATTTTTATTAGAATAGAATCCAGAAAATAATCGTATAGACAGACCTCATCTTTATCATATAAGGAGAACCAGATATATCTTCCGTTTTGGGTAAAATCACATTCAACAGGCATGCCCCCTGCAGGAATTCTTCTTATGACCTTCATCTTTTCTGAATCAATAATATCTACATGATTTCCATATAGGCAATTCGCCACAACATATTTACCATCAGGAGAATAATAGACTGATTTGGGACCGCAGTCAACATAGATTGTCTTTATCAGCTTTAAACTCTGGAACTGGAGTACAGATAGAATAAAAAATAAAGTCATCGAATTGAATTAATAGAAAAGAAAGTAAGAGGAAATTCAGGATTGATTTTATAGTCATAAAATGTGAATTTGCCTTTTCCTCCTTCCTGGTTAAACTGAATTTTTTTAAGGAAATAATCATCATTAAATTGCACAGAGAGGGGATAGGTTGAATCAAGTTTCAATGGAGATATGTATACCCATCTATTATTGATCGAGTCCACTTTATAGTAATCTTCAGGTGAAAATAACAATTGGGATAAGGATATTGGGGTTCTGGTTCGTTTGATGCGTTTATCTTTCTCTATCCAGATGAAAACAGAATCTGCGTCGAAGATCATAATTTGTTTTTCGGGTTCTCGGACATCAATCCTTGCTTTACCCTTTTTTATTGAAACAGAACCCATGAATTTGAATGTATCATTTTCCACTGTTAAAGTTTCTATAAAGGCGCATTTGAAGGATTTAATTTCGCTAAATCGGTCTGCAACTTGAGTAAGGACGGATGAGGAGAAAAGGATCAGTAATATCATTCTGGACTCTCCCTCTTGACTAAAACTTCTCTTGGCTTAGAGCCTTTGAATTTTCCTACTATTCCTGCCCTCTCCAATTGATCAATTAAACGTCCCGCCCTTGCGTATCCTATTTTAAATTTTCTTTGAAGGAGTGACACAGAAGCGGACTGTCGGTCTATTACAATCCTCTTGGCTTCCTCAAACAGTTCATCAACCTCTTTTAGTTCTTCAGGACCTTTTTTTATTTCCAGGAACTTTTCTATTTCCTCAGTTGGGGGATAATAATCCAGACCTTCTACGAATTCAGTGAATTTTTCTTCCTGGATTCCTAATTCTCTGTTTAACAGTTTGCTAAATTCTTCGATCCGTTCCCCGGCTCCTGGAAGCATTCTATCTCCAAGAACATCAAGGACATCCTCTTCCTTTATATAGGAACATATCAAATCCGGATTCTCAAACTTAACCTTTAATAATTTTCTCAAGTGGATGAGTCCGATCAGATAGACCAGTTTCTTTGTTTCTTCAGTGGTAACGAGCGGTCCATGCAGGCGTTTTGGCACTCCTTCATCCGGGGGGGTAAAGAGCATGTCTCCATTTCCTAAGAGTTGCTCTGCACCTCCTGTGTCCATTATAGTTTTAGAATCATGTCTGGATGCTACTTGAAAGGCAATCCTTGCTGGGAAGTTTGCCTTTATAAGACCCGTAATGACATCAACTGAAGGTCGTTGTGTTGCAAGGATAAGATGTATCCCAACCGCCCTGCTCATTTGGGCGAGTCTTATTACAGCATTTTCAACCTCTCTACCACTCCTCATCATAAGATCAGCAAGTTCATCAATTATTATAAATATATACGGCTTCTTATCCTTTATTTTCCTATTATATCCTTGAATATCCCGAACACCAACTCTTGCAAATTCTTCGTATCTCTTTTCCATACATTCGAGGACTTTATTCAAAAATTGTATAGAGGTTGATTGATCGGATATTACACTCCTTATAAGATGGGGAATGCCATTGTAGATGGATAGTTCTATCCTCTTTGGATCAATTAGGATGAAACGAAGCTCTGAGGGCTTTGCCTTATAAAGGAGTGAAGTTATAATTGAGTTAATGAAAACGGATTTACCAGAGCCAGTCGCTCCTGCAATAAGGAGATGGGGCATTGAAGCGATGGAGGAGTAAAGAGGTTTGCCCGTAATATCCTTACCAATTGGTATATAAGTGATAGAAGGATTTTCCTTGAATGTTTCATTATCAATAAGCTCCTTTATAAATACCATCTCTCTGTTTCTATTAGGAACTTCGATACCTACAACTCCTTTCCCGGGTATTGGAGCAATTATTCTTATCTTTTCCGCTCTAAGGGCAAGAGCGAGATCGTTCGAAAGGTTTGATATCTTAGATAACTTAATACCCGGGTCAGGCTTAAATTCGAATCGGCTAACTACAGGACCTCTTGTGACGCCTGTAATCCTTCCCGTTATATCAAAATTTTTCAGTTTATTTTCTATAACTTTCTTATATTTATTTATGGTTCTTTCTGACATCCACTCCATCTCAACAGGGTCATTTAAAGTCTCAAGGAATTTTGTCTGAAATTCACTATCACTCATTAAATAGGAGGGCTGTGACTTAACTTTCGAAGTTTTTTTTGACAGTGCATTTCTTTGCAGTCTTTGTTTTTCCCTCCATTCTATCTTCTGGACTTTTTTATCTACTTCAACTGAGAACTTATCTTCTATCCTTTTTGTCGCTGTTGGTTTCATCTTCCTGAGTTTATTAAGGAAAGCTCCAAAGTTGAATTTAAAAACAGGATAGAGGTATATATAAAGGATAATAAGAAAGAGGAACGAAATAAGGGCAATACTTCCGTTTAAACTCATTTTTTTCACGAGGAAATTTCCTACAGCAATTCCCATTTGTCCTTTTTTCGCTTCAGAAATTGTGGGGTGGATTGATTGAATAAGTAAAACAAAGAAGAATATCCATACAAAGAAACCACCAAAGCGATAAAATATTTGCTTAATCCTGTTTGTAAAGAGGGCGATAGCCCCGATAATCAGTATGAAAGGAAGTAAGTAGAATGAAATGCCAAAGGTATTATGAATGCTCTTCGCTATGCAGGATCCAACAATACCACCAAAATTTTTCAAGGGATCCCCTCCAGGTGAATAGCTTAGAATAGATGAATAGATAATAAAAAAGAGAAAGAGAAGAATTATTCCATTCATTCTTCTTTTCCTCCTGTTGTCCATATCTTTAACTGTCAGTATAAGGGATCCAATAAGAAATCCCACAAGAACTGCAATTATAACACTATTAAGTATTATCATACTTGAATAATATACCTGAATGTATGTATGTCAAGAGCTTTTGGGTGTAACTATGAAAAAGTCAAAAAATTAAGATTTCGGAATACCAAGAATTCTTATATCGTTGACATTAGTCCCGGTTTCTCCAGTTAGAATTCCTCCTCTTATCTTCTGAAAAAATTTGGTGGTTGTGTGGTACTCAAGAGCTTCAAGAATCTTCTTTTTATCGATTGATTTTTCTCTTCCTCCGATAATTCCCCCTGCGAACTCGGAGTTGCCATCAATCCCATCAGAGTCTATTGATAAGAAGACAGCTTTACTAAAGAAAGGAATATCTTCTGCAAATCCTAAGACACATTCTTGGTTGGGGCCCCCTTTCTTATTACCAAACTCATCAAGAGTTACTGTTGTCTCTCCTCCTGATAGAATAATTGCAGGGGAAGATATAGGATTGCTTGAAGATTGCACCTCTCTTGCAATCCTGCTGTGGAGAGATCCAACTTCCTTTGATTCTCCCTCAATTACAGATGAAAGTATAAGTACATTATGACCCATCTTTTTCGCTTTTTCTTGAGCCACTTTTAATGCAGATAAATTGTCCAGGATGATCCTGTTGTAAGTTTTCGAAAATACTGGGTCTCCAGATGAAGGGGTTTCTGGAATTTTGCCGTTTATTCCTTTTTTAATTATATTTAAGACTGAAGAGGGAACCTTTTTCTCAATATCATATCTTTTCAGAACGGAAAGCGCTTCTTTAAAGGTTGAATCATCAGGAGCTGTGGGGCCTGAGGCAATACTGGAAAGGTCATCACCAACCACATCAGAGATGATAAGTGAGATTATCATAGCAGGATTTGCAATTGCCGAAAGCCTTCCACCTTTTACCATGGAAATATGTTTTCTTACAGCATTTATTTCATTAATGGTTGCTCCTGATCCAAGGAGCAATTGATTGGTTCTCTGTAGTTCGGAAAGTTTTATCTCTTCATCAGGTAATGGAAGAAGGGCAGATCCGCCTCCAGATATAAGAGCGATTATTAGGTCATCCTCACTTGCCTTCTCTGCAATGGACAAAATCTCCCTTGAGGCCTGGATTCCTTCTTCTGTAGGTAGAGGATGTCCTGCCTTTATTACCTTAATAGGGCCTATTTTATTTTCCGGTGTATCCTTTACCGCAATTACACCTTCTTTAATTTTATCTTGCAGAATTTGGGATAGGGCTTTTGCCATTTGATAGGTTGCTTTACCAGCCCCAATCACATAGATATTCTTTATCTTATTAGTGCATATCTTAAGCTCGCATATTTTAATAAAGCCGTTTTCCATGGAGACTGAGTGTTTTATACTCTTTTCTGGTTTCGTTTCTTTTAAAGTGGATTCAAGGATTAAAAGAATATCTTTTCTGATTTTAGATGAATTTCGGATGAGTTCTTCATAGTTCTTAATGAATTCCATTGCAACTAATTTCGTTTAAAAATTAAGTTCCCGTCCTTCGCATCTATTAGAACCTCTCCTTCCTTTATCTCACCGTTTATTAGCTTTGAAGATAAAGGTGTTTCTATTAATCTCTGGATAGTTCTCTTTAAAGGTCTTGCTCCAAAGGTTCTATCGTATCCCTTTCTTGCTAAAAGATCCTTTGCTTCGTTGGTTACCTTTAACTCAATTCCTGATTCGGCGATCCTCTTTGAAAGATCCCCAATGAGGATATCGACGATTTCTTTCACATTGTCTGGAGTGAGGGATTTGAAGATAATGATATCGTCAATTCTATTCAGAAATTCCGGTCTCATTTTGAGTCGCAGTTGTTCAGTAACCTTTTCTTCAAGGAGTTTATAGTTATCTGCAAGGTCCTGAATGATATCAGATGCTATGTTGGATGTCATTATGTTAATTGTATTGGTGAAATTAACCGTTCTTCCCTTTCCATCAGTGAGTCTTCCATCATCCAGTATCTGAAGAAGGATGTTAAATACCTCGGGATGAGCCTTTTCTATCTCATCATAGAGAATTACTCTATAAGGTCTCCTTCTCACAGCCTCTGTAAGATATCCACCTTCTTCATATCCAACATAACCAGGAGGTGCTCCTATGAGTCTTGCAACAGAGTACCTCTCCATAAATTCACTCATATCCACCCTAACAAGAGCATCTTCTGAATCAAAAAGAATCCAGGCAAGAACCTTTGCAAGTTCTGTCTTCCCAACACCAGTGGGTCCCAGAAAGATAAATGAACCTATTGGCCTTTTTGGATCTGAGAGACCGGATCGGGCTCTCCTAATGGCATTGGCAATGGCTGCTACTGCTTCCTCTTGATCTACTATTCGTTTGTGAATCTCTTCTTCCAGGTGTGTTAATTTATGTTTTTCCTTCTCCAGCATTTTACTTACTGGTATTCCTGTCCAGTCTGATACAATTAGAGCTATATCCTCATCAGTGAGAGGCTCATCCACTGGATGTTCCTTATTCCATTTTTCCTTTCCACTTAAATACTCTTTTCTGACTCCTTCCTCTTCTTCCATAGTTTTATGGGCTGCCCTATAGTCCCCTTCATCTGCAAGTTTCTTTGCTTCTTCCTGAAGACTTTTGATCTTTTCTTTCTGACTCTTCAAGTCTTCAGGAGGATTTGTTTTTTCCAGTTGTCTTTTTGCACAACCTTCATCAAGGAGATCGATTGCCTTGTCTGGCAAGAATCTGTCTGTTATGTATCTTTTTGATAATTTGACTGCTGCATCGATTGCGCTGTCATCGATCTTCACATTATGATGTTTTTCATAACTATCTTTAAGGCCATTTAGTATTTGAATGGAATCTATAACGGATGGTTCTTCTACCCAGACTGGTTGGAATCTCCTCTCAAGAGCTGGATCTTTTTCTATATGTTTTCTATATTCTGAAACAGTGGTGGCCCCAATTGTTTTCATTGCGCCTCTCGCCAGGTAAGGTTTCATCATATTCGATGCGTCCATAGCGCCTTCTGCTGCTCCTGCCCCGACGACAGTATGAATTTCATCAATAAATAGGATGAACTCGTCCTTCTTCTTCTCAAATTCCTCCATTATTGCCTTCAAGCGGTCTTCGAATTCTCCTCTGAATTTCGTTCCAGCAATAAGACCCCCTAAATCGAGTTGGAGAATTCTCCTCCCTTTGAGGAGATCCGGAACTTTTCCGACGTTGATACGCTGGGCTAGACCTTCAACAATTGCCGTCTTTCCTACACCAGCTTCTCCAACAAGAACAGGATTATTCTTTGTCTTCCTTATAAGTATCTGCATTACTCTTTTTATTTCCTTTTCTCTATCTATAACTGGATCTCCAATCTCTTCGGTCAAGTCGCTTGTATATTTTTCAAGGATCTTGTATTTACTTTCAGCATCTGGCTCTTCTATCCTTTTTTCTCCCCTCACATTCTTGAGAGAAGTATATATATTTTCTTTATTTATCCCAAATGTAGAAAGAATCTCCCCGGCTTTTCCTCTATCATCTGTTAATGCGAGAAGAATGTGTTCTGTTCCAATATATTTATCCTTCAGTCTTCTGGCTTCCTCCCAGGCATTATCAAGAACCCTGTTTGCCTCAGAAGAGAGGTATGCCTGGGTGCTACCATAGGCTTTTGGCATTCGATCGAACTCATCGAGAACTCGATTCTTAACCTGATCAAGGTTAATGCCCATATCTTTAATAATGAGGGGAACTACACCTTCTGGATCGTCAAGAAGTCCGTATAAAAGATGAAGAGGGGTAAGTTCTGAATGATTGAATTTAGAAAGAGAGGATTGAGCAATAAAAAGAGCTTCCTTTGCCTTTTCAGTAAGTCTATCTTCTCTTATTTTTCCTCCTTAATTTTTTTATAAACCTGTTAAATTTTACCTCTATTTTCATAATTTTATTATAGAAAATATTGCCGTTTTGTCAACTCTCGGGGAAATGATACTACAAAATTTTAGGAATTAAAAAAAAATTTATAAAAACACTTGACATTTGTTCCATAATTCATTACAAATATATAACAATGAAGAAATGGACATTGATATTTAATAGTGGTAGAGAAGTGAGATGTTTTTCAATATCAGAAGGATTGATTTTTTTAATTTTTATTTTTCTCGGTTTACTTGCTGGTGCCTTTTCCTATACAATTATTGAGGGAAACAAGAAGAAAGCCCTAGTCAAGGAATATGAAGAACTCAAAGTAGAAAATAAAAATAGCCTTGCAAAAATCAAGGAGGTAAAAACAGATGTCTACTACCTTCAGGAGAACCTAGAAAAGATAGGATGGAATAATACATTGCTCTTACTTGCAAGTGAATTAAAACCTGTGAGTAAATCTGTGAAACAAATGGGTGTTGGTGGTTTTCCTGAGAGTAAAAAATTCTATTACAGTGAAATAGATTCCAGTGTAAAAGAAGTTGAGAGGCAGGTAAATAAAGTACAAAACCTTATTAGCCTTGAGGGGAAATCTCTCGAAGAATCAAGAGAAAAATTAGACAAGCTCAAGAGACAACTTTCTCATACCCCTTCAATCTGGCCGACCTACGGTTGGGTTAGCTCTGGTTTTGGGTGGAGAATCCATCCTATAACCAAGAAGCGTGAGTTTCATACAGGTTGTGATATAGCAAATCTCCAGGGAACCCCGGTGGTCGCAACTGCCGATGGGATTGTAACTTCTACTAAGTGGAGAAATGGTTTCGGGAGAACAGTACTAATCGATCATGGGTATGGGTTTCTGACAAGATACGCTCATCTTAAGGATATCTATGTAAGGAAAGGGCAAAAGGTTAAAAGGAGACAGAGAATTGGTGCTATAGGTTCAACGGGATTAGTTACTGGACCACACCTCCATTATGAAGTTAGGGTACTCGGTCACGCTGTAAACCCCTCTGATTATTTAGATACCTTTAAGAGCACTTATTAGTATAATTTATCCGTGATAACAGTTAGCTCCTTATCTATAAAAAGAGGCGGGAAGATTGTTATCCATGATTTTGATTTTTCTTGGCATAGAGGTGAAAAGTTAGTTCTCCTTGGACCAAATGGTGCCGGTAAGAGTAGTTTTGCTTTAGCCCTTTCAGGGATGATAAGTATAGAATCTGGAGAAATCCTCATAGATTCAGAGCCAATTTCCGATTATGATCTTCCATCTCTTCGAAAAAAAATTGGTATAGTCTTTCAAGATCCTGAATCTCAATTTGTTACAAATGATGTCCGACAAGAAATAGCATTTGGTTTGAGTAACATCAAACTTACCAGAGAAGAGATAAAAACTAGAGTAGAGACTATTATTAACAACTTTACTTTAAATGAATTAACCAGTCGTGACCCTTTGAAACTTTCAGGCGGGGAAAAGCAATTAGTAGCAATTGCAAGTATCTGTGCTATGTCACCAGATTATTTAATTTTCGATGAGGTTACTTCCCTTCTCGATAGAGCAACCCGTGAGAGAATATATCGATTGTGGGAGGAATCTTCTTTATCTCTTCTAATCATAACACAAAATTTTGATGAGATAAAATATGGAGATAAGGTGATTTTAATAGAGAATGGGGAAATAAGTTTTGAATCATCGGCAACGGATTTAAAAGAGAAGTCTCTTATTACCACAGACGAAATTATATTTAAGAGATTATTAGAAAAAAATAAAGAAAGTATCCCTCAATATGAACGAATTCTGGAGATTTTAGGATGATTATTTTAAAGAATGTAAGTTTTGATTACGAAAGTTCTCCGGTTTTAAAGAATTGTTCTATTACTTTTCCCTCAAATGAGGTTCATCTTATACTGGGTCCCACTGGAGTCGGCAAAACAACCCTTGCCCTAATTCTTGCTCGGCTATTGAAGCCAAAAAGTGGAAGAGTGATCTTTCCACGTGGTAATATTGAAAATCTTTGCAGAGAAATAGGTTTTTTGTTCCAATTCCCAGAAGATCTCTTTTTTAATGATACCGTTTACGAGGAGCTTGCCTATGGTGCAAAGAAACACAACCTTAAGGAAATAGATGAGAGAGTTTCTCGTGTTCTTAAGCTGGTTGGCTTGGAGAAAGAAATTCTTTCAGGGTCACCATTTGACCTATCTTTTGGTGAAAAGAGACTGGTAGCTCTTGCTTCGATCCTTATCTGTGATCCCTCCTGGTTGATTCTTGATGAGCCTTTTTGTGACCTTGACTGGCAACTGAGAGAAAAGATTGCAAAAACGATTGAGAAATTAAAAGGAAAGGTTGGGATAATCATTATAACACACAACCTAGATGACATCATTGAATATGTAGACAGGGTTAGTTTACTTGTAGATGGCAGGGTAGCCTTTACATCACTTCCCGAAGAAGTGGAATGGGATGAAGTAATGAAGGTCGGTTGTGACATCCCCAGAGCCGTGTTGATCGCAAAAAAACTGAGAGAAAATGGAATTGATGTTTCTCTTGAGTGGTCAATACCCCGCTTGGTTAAAGCATTAAAGGAATAACTTTTTCTTACTTATTTCTTATCTTTCTTTTTGCCTTTATGTGTTCCTCATAAGTTTCTGTGAAGATGTGGTCACCTTTTCCCGTTGCTACATAGTAATAATAATCAGTCTTTGCTGGATGGAGAGCTGCAAGAATCGATTGATATCCTGGGTTTGCGATTGGTCCTGGAGGAAGCCCACGATGTTGATATGTGTTATAAGGAGATTGCACCTTTAAATCCCTATAATAGACCCTAGCTTTATGTTGTCCAAGTGCAAAAAGAATTGTTGCGTCGATCTGGAGTGGCATCCTCTTTTTTAGTCTGTTGTAGATCACGGAGGCAATCAAGGGTTTTTCAAAGCCAACCATTGCTTCCTTCTCAATCAGGGAAGCTATCGTAAGTATCTGATGAGTATTGAATTCCATTGAGCCAATCATTATTCTATCATTAGGTTTTAATATAGAAAACATACGATAAACCATTTTTTTTAAAACCTGTTCTGGTTCCTCACTCATATAGAAGATATAAGTGTCCGGAAAGAGGTAGCCTTCCAGGGAATTGGCATCTATTCCAAGAGTTAAGATAAAATTTCTATTGTGGATTAGGAAATCCATTTTCTTTACATCCATATCCGTCTGTCTTTCTAAAAGATTGAGAATCTGGTATGCTCTTAAACCTTCAAGAATAGTTACCTTCACGGTCATCCGTTTTCCTTTGGATAAAATTTCAAGAACGGAACGAGGATTTTCATAGATATTCAATTTATACCATCCATAGGAGAGATTCAAATTTTTTTTAGATAAAAGGACGAGAATCTTAAATCCGTATGGGTCCTGGATTACTCTTGCTTTTGTAAGTTTCTTTATAATTTTATCAAGATTCTCCCCTTTATTTACTTTTATCACTACCTCCTTATTATAGATTGGAAAGGTTATAGGTAATAAGAGGATCCCAATAACTATTGGAATAAAAGATAATTTAATTCTCAGCAAGAAAACCTCGCAGAATTAGTGTAGCAGATATTCTATCAATCAGTCTTTTATCCTTTACCTTCTTCATTTTTGAAGCGATTTTCATTGCTTCTTTTGTTGTAAAGCGCTCATCTTGAAGATGTACCGGGAGAACAACTTCACTCTGGATCTTTTCCTTTATCTTTTGTACCATTTTTGCTCTCTGTCCGATTTTGCCTTTTGTTGTTAAAGGAAATCCAAGAACCAGACCTTGAATCTCGTATTCATCTTTTAATTTCCTTAACTCCTCTATCAAATTTTTAGTCTGGACCGTTTTTTTTGGCTCTACAATACCTAAACCATCGGTCATTGCAATGCCTGACCATTTTCTTCCAATATCAAGACCAATCCAGCGTTTCATAATCTATTATAATATTTTTCTTTGATTTTTCAAGTTAAACAATCTTCATCATAATAAATGGCAAGATATCTTAGAGTTGACAACTATTAAGGCCCTGTTATTTTTAAATAAAAGTAAAATAAAACTTAAAAAAGGGAGGTTTATATGGTTGCTATAAGAAATTTACAGATACTACCAATGATCTTTGTAATTGGTAGTATATTAATTCCGCTTTTAGAAATTCAGGGAGCAGGTAGAATGAGTGAGGCGAGTTCTAAAGAGGGAAAGATCAAACTACCTGAGCCTCGATTTGAAAGTCCTGTGTCTATAGAGGAAGTTCTCTTTAAAAGAAGATCTATAAGGAGGTATAAAGATAAGAATCTTAAACTCAGTGAAATTTCTCAATTACTCTGGGCAGCTCAGGGAATTACTGATAAGAAAAGAGGTTTGAGAACCGCTCCTTCAGCTGGAGCTCTTTATCCTCTTGAAGTTTATTTAGCAGTGGGAAATGTTTCTGGTGTGCCCTTTGGAATTTATAAGTATAAACCCCGAAATCATGAAATTGTGAAGATTAAAGAAGGGGATTTGAGATCGGAGATATCCAGAGCTGCCTTAAGACAATCCTGTGTGGAAAAAGGTGCAGTAGATATTATAATTGTAGGAGTTTACAAACGAACCACACAGAAATATGGAGAAAGAGGGTTTAGGTATGTCCATATGGAAGCTGGACATGTGGCTCAAAATGTATATTTACAAGCAGTGGCTTTGGGCCTTGGCACAGTAGTTGTTGGAGCTTTTCAAGATGAGATGTTAAAAAAGGTTTTAAATATGCCTGATGGAGAATTTCCTTTATATATAATGCCGGTTGGAAGAAAATAATCAGATAAAAAATTTTAACTATGTTGAAGAAGAGATGGTCAGACTTTTCTCTGGAAAATTTTGAAAAAATGTATAAAATTATTCCAGAAAAATTAGAAATAAAAAACTCATCCGATTTTTCTCCTGGGTCTGTAGCGGGTTGTGACGTAAGTTACAGGAATAAAGCCATAGTTTCCTGTGTGGTGTGGAATATTCCCCAGAAGAGAGTTAGCAAAGAGATAACGATTACAAGGGAAATACCTGCAGAGTACATTCCGGGTAGGTTTGCCATTAGGGAATTACCTCTTATAGCAGATGCTATTTCTCAAATCTCTATTCCAGTTGATTGTCTCATCGTTGATGGGCACGGCATTGCTCACCCTGAAAAGGCAGGAATTGCCTGTTTTGTCGGGTTCCTTTTTGATTTGCCAACCATTGGATGTGCGAAGAATATTTTGGTAGGCGAATACAGAGAGATAGTTAATAAAAGGAGGAAATGGGCTGATATTATCTATAAGGGTGAGAAAGTGGGGGAGACGATTTGTACAAAAGATAACACCAAACCAATCTTTGTATCACCGGGTTATAAGATAGGTTTTAAGTCTTCAAGGGAACTTGTTTTAAATCTTGCAATAAATAGTAAATATCCAGAACCTCTCCGCCTAGCGGATATAAATACGCGATTAAGGTAATTATAATTCTTTTACAATTTTTAGCATTGATTTACTTACCGGGATATAATTGTGTCTTTTGTTGACCCATCTCCTCCCTTCAATACCTTTTTCAATTAAGACCTCAGGGTTTGCAAGTATCTCATCCATCACTTCCTCAATATTGTTCTGGGTTGCATTTATAAAGGGATGATCCTTAAGATAATCCTCGTATTGTGGGTTCATATAGGTAATGCAGGGAATACCCATGGATAAAGCTTCTATTGAATTCATTCCGTATCCATACCCTCCAAGATCGGTCAATTGATCAACCAGGAGATCACACCTTTCCCATTTCAAGCGTAAGACCTCTCTGTGAGGCATCGATTCCATTAAAAGAAAATCAAAATCGTATTTACCCTTAAGATTTTCTACTGCCTTTATGAGATATTCGGAGCCTTTTAGATAACGATTGGTAGGAGCATGGCAGATAGTGAGTTTCTCGTTTTTTAACAGTTCTTTACTTTTGAATCTATCGACCTCAAAAGGAAGGAGAAAATGATGGATGTCAGGGTGGATAAAGGTATGATCGAATTCTGTTGTGAAAATTACATTTGCCATTTCTTCAATGTGCAGGAGAGCTCCCCTTGTTCTGAGGTCGCTTCCCAGATAAAGAATTACAATCTTCTTACCCATATTTTTTAAGGATTCTACAATCTTGCCATTTCTTAAGATACCGAGACCCCCATCAAGAAAATAGCAATCAAATGAACGGATAAAATCCATTAGAGGTCGAACCTTCCAGTCCCAGAGGATATCTCGAAAAAGATAAAAGATTCTTTCAATTTCTTTTGGTTTCCATTCTGGTGGATTGCTTTCCCTGAATCGATGTTGATAAGTACCGATTTTTGTTAATTTTTTAAAAGAAGAAAGAGGGCTGTGTTCGAAAGAGGCAATTTTAGAACTATATCATCCCAGTGGGATTTTGGGCTTCTGAAATAGGTAATAAGTCGTGAGTAATGCCCCTGTTTTCTCTCTGCTTTTACCAGAGTTCCCGGGACACCAGCGATATTTTCAGAACTTATATGCAAAATCCTCAAGGTCTTTTATAAAGAGTTTAGGCACCTTTTTATCACTTCGGAAGTTATCGACTTAGAATACCGGATGACCTTTATTGATTTTGGGGGATGGAATGGATCTTTTTCTTCCATGAGGAGAATCTGAGAAACTCCCAGGAAAAAGGCGATTGTTGATAGGTCATTTTTCTTTGTGATAAGAGAGGAAACCCTATAGAGGTCTTTGGGTGTTTTTACCTGGAGGAATTGGTCATCTACTTCAAGATCAGAATAAATCCCAATAACATTAGTCTTTCCTTCCCATTCAGGAAGTCCAATAACCTTGCTGTCCCAACTTATAGGAAATCCAAGTAAATCCATTAAGTATTGATAATTGTCTGTTATTGAGGCAGTTCTGGCATTTACTTGGAGATTTACGCTTTCCGCTTCATGGATGGAGGTAGTAACAGGATTTTTAAGTAAAAAAGAGAACATATCTATATTTTTTCTATTAAGGTCTATAAATAAGTCAACCGATTCATTCTTCAATCGATTCTTCAAACAATAAGTATTGATGAAATTTAAATTCTCAGGATATTTGATTATTTTTACAGGGAACCTTTCAAAATAATCGGTTTCTCGGTTTTTGGGTAGGAGGACAGTTAAATTAAATTCCTCTGACAACTTTTTGACAATTGGTAAGGAATAAAGGATTTCATGGTTATAAGTTGAAGGACGAATAGTCACATTTTTAATACCTTCCAAAGGAAATTTAACCTGTTTCGCTGAAAACTTACTCAATAAAGAAAAGATAAACTCCGAGATTTTTCTTACTGGATTCAATATTTCCGGCCTTTTCTTCCTCATTTAAGAACCTCCATATCAAATATCTTTCCAGGATTCATTATGTTCAAAGGATCAAATTCCTTTTTTATACTCTTCATTAAATTTATTTCTTTTTCGGTTCTCGAAAAGTGCAGGTATTTTTTCTTCGTAAAACCTATACCATGTTCTCCACTAATCCTGCCACCAAAGGAATTTGCTGTTCTGAAGATATCCTGGATGATTTTATCTCCGCCGTCCTTCCATTCCTGTTTTTTAATAATATCTGCATGGAGATTTCCATCCCCTATATGCCCGAAGGTGTAAATCTCAGTCTTATATTTTATCTCCAGTTCTTTAATTCTGGAGATAAACTCTGGAAGAGAAGATCTTGGAACAACCAAATCCTCAGGTATAACTGTTCCAACTCTATCTATAGCTTCAGATATACTGCGTCTAAAATCCCATATCTTTTCCTGCTGGAAGGGTTCTTCTGCAATAAATACATCAGATGCATTATTTTCTAAAAACTTTTCTCCAATTTTTTCAAATTTTTCTTCCACATCTTTCTTTGAAAATTCATCAATCTTTACGATAAGGAATGGTCCAGAATCCGAAAAGGGAGCCTTTTTTTCTGAGTTCTCGATTGTGGCACGAACAGAATCCTTATCAATAAACTCGAGAGCCGAGGGGAGAATTCCTGAAGAGAGAGTGTTAAAAGCAGCAGTTGCAGCGTCTTTTAACTCTTTGAATGGGGCAAGCAAAGTTGCTGAATAAGGAGGTAGGGGAATTACCTTTAAGAGAATCCTTGTTATTACCCCCAAAGTTCCCTCAGACCCAATAAGGAGATTTAGAAGAGAGTAACCGGTTGCGTTTTTTTCCAACTTGCCGCCAAGGAATTCTTTTGAACCATCGGGGAAAATTACTTCGATGCCTCGAACGTAATTTCTTGTAAGGCCATAACGGAGGCAGTGTGGGCCTCCTGCATTGGTAGATACATTTCCCCCTATTGAACAGGAATCAATGGATGCAGGATCCGGAGGATAAAAAAGGTTATATTCTTCTAAAAATTTATTTATTTCTCCTGTTATTACGCCGGGTTCAAGCTCCAATATTAAGTTTTCCTCATCGATATCAGTGATTTTTTTCATTCTCTCAAGGCTAAGAACAATACCACCATAGACAGCAAGAGAAGCTCCTGTCCTGCTGGTTCCACCACCTCTTGGGACTACCGGGATTCCTTCTTTTCTAGCTATCTCAAACAATCTTTTAATTTCTTTATCCTCTTTTGAAAGTAAAACAGCATCGGGAACAAAATAATAATCACCAGGAGTTTCATCCCTTGCATATTTTTCAAGTCTGTCTCCTTCTTTTATTAGAAGCTCTGAATCGAATTCCTTTTCTAAAATATCTAATGATTCCATGATTTCATGATTTCAAAATAACCCGAATTTTTTTATAGTCAAGGGAGGAAAAAGTTAATCCCAAAGCGCAGTGAAATAAAAGGTTGACATTTTTTGATGTATTTACTATATTAAAACACCGGCGGCGTAGCTCAGCTGGTTAGAGCAGTGGAATCATAATCCACGTGTCCGGGGTTCGAGTCCCTGCGCCGCTATTTGATTAAGGAGGGAAAATGTTATTCTTTTTATTCATAGCAGCTCTTATCGTTGGCATTATTTTGATTAGTTCTTCAGGGGTTAAAGCGCAATCAAGATTGATACCTATTGGAGTTCTCATTATATCATTTATCTTCCTTGTTGCCTCCATGGTCCGTATTGTAGGTCCTGGTAAGGTTGGTGTCGTTGTTCTTTTTGGGAAGGTAGAGGATAGAAGCTTAAAGAGCGGAGTTCATCTGGTAAATCCTTTTGCCTCTATTGAGAAGATGAGTGTTAGAACAGAAAGCTATTCAATGAGCAGTAAAGCCATGGAAGGGGAAGTCCGTGGGGATGATGCTATCGAGGCTCTTACTTCAGAAGGCCTTATGGTCCGACTCGATGTAACGGTCTGGTATCACCTAAATCCAGAAGGGGCTGCTGAAGTATATCGAGAACTTGGGCCAGACTATGTTAGAAAGATCGTTCGTCCTGCCATAAGAACATCTATCAGGAACATAATCGCCGATTATAAAGTATCTGATATATATACAAAGAATAGGCAGAAGATTGCTCTTGCAATTGAAGAAAACTTAGAGAAGGATCTTAAAGAGAGAAATGTTGGAGTTGAGAGGGTCCTTCTTCGTGATGTTAAATTGCCTGCGAAAGTGGAAGATAAGATTGAAGAAAAAATGGCAGCAAAACAGGAAGCAGAAAGGATGGAATTTGTTCTTCAGAAGGAAGAAAAAGAGGCGACACGGAAAGCAGTTGAAGCAAAAGGTATAGCAGAGGCAAATAGAATTATTTCGATATCCCTTTCATCTAGTTATCTACAATGGTACTATATAAAGACTCTGCAACAATTGGTAAATTCGCCAAATAATACGGTGATCGTTGCTCCCTTTGATCAAAAACTCACACCTCTTCTTAATATACCCTCAGGAGGAAAGAAATAACCTCAGCCTTTGATAGATTAGTCTGTGGAGCAGATACAGTTATCCCAAAAGAGGAATTAAAAAAGAAATTAGAGAAATCTCGTCCTCTTCGTATAAAACTTGGAATTGATCCTACTGCTCCTGATATACATCTTGGTTTTGCCGTAGTTCTTCGTAAGCTTCGGGAATTTCAGGACTTCGGGCATATTGCTGTTCTTGTCATTGGTGATTTTACAGCCAGGATTGGAGATCCATCTGGAAGGTCGAAAACTAGAAACCCGCTTACCAAGGAAGAAGTAAAGGAAAATATAAAAGGTTACAGAAGGCAGATTTTCAAAATACTTGATGAAGAAAAAACAGAATTCAGATATAACTCTGAATGGTTATCAAAGTTAACACCATCAGACATTGTAAAAATCTCTTCACAGATTACTGTTGCAAGGCTTCTTGAAAGAGACGACTTTGAAGAAAGATTCAAAGAGGAGCATCCCATTGCTCTACATGAATTCTTATATCCCGTTTTCCAGGCATATGATTCGGTTGCCATCCAAGCAGATGTAGAATTGGGAGGAACTGATCAGAAGTGGAACCATCTCCTTGGGAGGGATATGCAAAGGAGTTTTGGGCAGGAACCCCAGGTAGTATTTCTTATGCCTCTACTTGAAGGTCTGGATGGAGTTAAAAAGATGAGCAAATCCTATGATAACTACATAGGTATTGAAGAACCACCAAAAGAGCAGTTTGGTAAAGTGATGTCAATACCTGATGACTTGATCCTGCGATACTATAAACTCTGTCTGGGTTATGACGAAGAGTCTCTAAGGAGGGTTGAAAGAAGAGTGGAGTCTGGTGAGAATCCAATGGAGATAAAACTGGATCTTGCAGAAGAAATTGTTCGATTATATCATTCTGAAGCCAAAGCGAAAAAAGCCGGGGAGGAATTTTTAAAGGTATTCTCAAAAAATGAGGAACCGGAAGATATTGGTGAATTTTATGTTAAGAAAGGCGAAAAAATCTGGATTGTAGAACTTCTTTATAAAGCAGGTTTGGTTAATTCTATGGGGGATGCGAGGAGATTGATCAAACAAGGAGCCCTGAAGATCCATGGAGAAAAGGTTAGTGATTACACCTTAAATATTTCCTTCGAGAAAGAAACTTTCCTCAGGCTTGGCAGGAGAAGATTCTTAAAGGTAATACCTACCAAATGAGATACCTTGTTAGTGGGGGTGCAGGATTCATAGGTTCAAGTCTCGTTCGAACTTTATTGAATGAGGGACATGAAATTTTCATCCTTGATAATTTAATTACCGGAAAATATTCAAATATTGAAAATATTAAGGGTGAAAAGCGAGTTGAATTTAAAGAACACGACATAACTGAACCCTTTGATCCTGGAGAAATTGATGGTATCTATCACCTAGCCTCAATTGGGAGTGTCTATCATTATCAAACTAATCCGATCCAAACATTGAGAGTGGGTTCTCTTGGTACTGAGAGTATGCTCAAACTGGCACAGGAGAAAGGTTGTAGAATTGTCTTTACCTCTTCATCGGAAATATATGGAAGCCCCCGGGTCCATCCTCAAAAAGAGGACTATTGGGGCTATGTTAATCCTGTGGGTATACGAAGTGTATATGATGAATCCAAAAGATATGCTGAATCTCTACTAATGGCATATCATCGGAAATATAATGTTGATATTGGAATAGCCAGGATATTCAATACCTATGGTCCTTATATGGATCCTGAAGACAGAAGGGTTGTCCCAAATTTTATTACTCAGGCTCTAAAGGGCAAACCTCTTACTATCTATGGAGATGGTTCTCAGACAAGAAGTTTTTGCTATGTTGATGATACTGTAAGAGCTTTGATGAAACTAATGGAATCAGATTATTGCGAGCCTGTTAATATAGGCAATCCTTATGAATTGACAATAAAAGAATTTGCCGATATTATCGCTGACCTCATCGGAGTGCCTAGGAAATATGAATATAAGGAGCTACCAGAGAACGATCCTCTCAGGAGAAAACCGGATATTTCAAGAGCAAAACAGGTCCTCAATTGGGAACCAGAAATCCCTCTAAAAGAGGGCCTTCAAAGGACAATCGAATGGTTCAGGAAAAAATTACAATAATCGTTCCAGCCTACAACGAAAGTGATAACTTGGCACCCCTTATGGAAGAAATCAATGATATGATTAATGAGGATGGAAGGGTTTATGAAGTCGNCNTGATAGATGATGGGAGCTCTGATGGGACCTATGAAGAAGCTAAAAGGTTAAAAGAAAAGTATCCATATCTGAGGGTTTACCATCATCGAATCAATCTTGGCAAAACAGAAGCAATTCTTACAGGCTTTAGACATTCTGATGCTCCTGTAATAGTTATTATGGATGCAGATTTACAGTTTGATGCATATGATATCCCAAAACTTTTGGATGAAATGGAGAAAGGTTATGATATAGTTACCGGTTGGAAACAGGGAGAGTACCAGAAAAAATTTGTTTCATCGATTTATAACTACCTCTCCCGTCATCTATTTCATCTACCAATACATGATCAAAATGCTATTAAAGCACTGAGAAGCAAAGTGTTAGAGCAGATAAACTTAAGAAAAGATTGGCATCGTTATATAGTGGCTCTCGCGATAAACAAAGGTTTTAAAGTATCCGAGGTTAAAGTTAAACTCAGAAAGCGTAAATTTGGAAGGTCAAAATATGCAGGAAAGGGTAGGGTTGTGATTGGGGTTATGGATCTTCTATCAGTTAAGATGCAGATTTCTCTTTTAAAGAAGCCTTTCCTTTTTTTCGGAACTTTAGGAGGAGTTCTGATAATCCTTGGGGTTCTTGTTGGAATATACGGGCTAATCCAGCGATTTGTCTATCAGCATGGATATCGCCCTATTCTATATCTTGTAATTCTTCTAATAGTTTCAGGGTTAGTGCTCTTTACTGTGGGTTTTATTACGGAAGCAATAACCGCATTATCTGAAAGAATAAAAAGGCTTGAAAGGGAGGTTATTCAGCGTGGGTCTTCGTCAGGCTCTGAAGAAGACAAGAAACAAGATAAGTAAGGATATGCGGAACCTCCTGGGGAGGAGGGATCCTGAATTATTGACGGATATTGAGGATCTTTTAATCCAGGCGGACCTTGGAGTATTGACAACAGAAAGGTTGCTTGAAGTTCTCGAAAGAAAGACCCCTGGAGAATATTATTCATCCATCAAAGAGGAATTAATCCACCTCCTTTCCGATGCGGAGAAAAAAAACTGAAATGGAAAGTCCTATTGTGGAATTATATGTAGGTATCAATGGAGTGGGGAAGACCACAACGATTGGAAAGAGAGGGTGGTTGTTAAAAGAGGAAGGGAAAAAAGTCCTCTTCGCTTCAGGAGACACTTATAGAACAGGGGCAATAGAACAACTGCGCGCGTGGGCAGACAAAACTGGTGCGGATATTATTCAATCTCATTATGGTGCTGATCCTGCCTCTGTTGCCTATGATGCAGTTGATGCTGCTTTGGCAAGGGAGATAGATTATCTATTGATCGATACAGCAGGGAGACTTCATACAAAGAAAAATCTTATGGAGGAGATGAAGAAGATGAAGAGGGTTCTCTCCAAAAAGAGAGAATATCTACCACAGGAAACTATCCTGGTAGTAGATGCTACTACAGGACAGAACGCTCTACAGCAGGCAAAACAGTTCAATGAAGTAGTAGGAATTACAGGCGTTGACCTTGCTAAACTTGATGGAACAGCAAAAGGTGGAATAGTGATTTCAATCGTATATGAATTGGGAATACCTATCCGATTTCTTGGAATAGGAGAAGAAAAAGAAGATCTAATACCCTTTGTCGCAGAAGATTTCGTAACAGCTTTATTTAATTGAGTTTTTTTAAAATTAACCCTTAAATTCTATTTAAACTTTACAGCGGTTCCATATACGAGCAGTTCAGCTGCACCCTGCATTACGGAAGATGTTACAAAACGAATTCCAACTATTGCGTCAGCTTTAAGGCTCTCAGCATCTTGGATCATTCGATCAATAGATTGTTCCCTTGATTCAGCAAGCATTTTTGTATAATCTATTATTTCACCTCCAATAATATTTCTGAAACCCGCCATAATATCTCTACCAATATGTCTGGCTCGGACAGTGTTGCCTTTCACAATCCCAAGAGATTCTTTAATTTCCCTACCCGCTATGGTATGCGAAGTTGATAATATCATCTTTTTATCTCCCTTGAGTATTTATCGTATTTTCTCATGAGAATTCTTTCCCTTACTACAGAAACAAAGAGGATTATCAAACCAAGAAGAAGAGCCATTAACCCGATCTTAAAATAAAGAGCAAGTTTTGGGTCTTGGATAAGGTCCTTTATAAACTCAAATCCTAAAAATGCCAGAACCAATATTGCTCCAATGGATGTTAGAATCCAACCTATACCCCTTTCAAGCCGGTTGTAAAGATTCTGCCAGTAATTTTCCCATTCTTGATCAGAGTTTGCAGGTTTTAACATATACATCACCTCCTGCATTTCCTTTAATTCTTTTAATTCCTTTTTTAAGTTTTCATCTTCTGAAACGATTTTTTCAAGTTCCTCTTTATCCTCATTGGATAATTCCTTATCGAGATATTTATTTATGAGTTCTCCTCTTTTAGACATTCTTAAGCTCCTCAAGTAGGGTTTTCCTTGCATAATAAAGTCGAGACATAACAGTTCCTTTTGGTATATTAAGGGATTCGGCAATCTCTTTATAACTCATCTCAGTAAAATGTCGAAGATAGATTATCTCTCGCTTTTCTGCATCAAGTTGAGAAATAGCATCTCTCAGTCTCTTTATCTTTTCTTTATCTTCCAGTTGTTTTTCCGGTGGAACGTCAATTGTCAAAGGAATGAAGTTACTCTCTATTTCTCTTTTTTCTCTTCTAAACTTTTTCATAGCTTCATTCTTTATTATCGTGTATAACCAAGGAAAGAAAGCCCTTTTTGTATCAAATCTTCTTATAGCTTTCCAGGCGTTCAAAAAACCCTGCTGTGAGACATCCCAGGCGTCATTGGGTTCCTTTGTAAAGTAAAGAGCGACGTTATAGGCTCTTTTCATATATTTCTTTACCAATTTTTCATAGGCTTCCATATCTCCTCTTTTACATTTTTCTATCAAATTAGCTTCGTCCATTTTTTTATAATATCCTTCGTTTTTAATTTTATTCAAATTTTTTAGATATTAACGAGATATATTAACTTTGGCAAGAGTATTTAAGTAAAAAGAAAAAACTTGATAATAAATTATCCAGAGGTCTTGAAATAAGCTAATTTTTTGATATAATAATTTAATGGTAGAACTGTTAAGAATTCAATTCCGCAGTAGAGTTATTCAAAGATTCTTATTTTATTGGTCTTCAGATATAAATAGGAGGAGAAAATGAAAGCAATGGTTCTTGAACGTGTGGGTGAGCCCCTTAGGTTACTCGATCTTCCAGTTCCTCACCCNGGCCCAGAAGAGATCCTGATTAAAGTTAAAGCCTGTGGAGTCTGTAGAACTGACTTACATGTATATGATGGGGATCTAACCCATCCTAAACTACCTCTCATCTTAGGGCATGAAATTGTTGGAATAATAATTGAGATTGGAGAAGGAGTCGAGGGGTATTCAATAGGGCAACGAATAGGCGTTCCATGGTTAGGCAAGACCTGTGGTTCGTGTTCATACTGCACATCGGGTCGTGAAAATCTATGCGATAAGGCCCTTTTTACAGGTTATCAGATTGATGGTGGATACGCAGAATATGCTGTAGCCCACCAACATTATTGTTTTCCGATTCCAGAGTTGTATCAAGATGCTGAAGCGGCTCCCCTGCTCTGCGCAGGTCTTATTGGCTATCGTTCTTATAGAATGGCGGGTGATTCTAAGCGAGTTGGTCTCTACGGCTTTGGTGCAGCTGCCCATATCATTGCTCAAGTCGCTTGCTACCAGGGTAGGGAAGTGTATGCATTTACCGTCCCTGGTGATAGCAAAACCCAGGCTTTTGCCAGGAGGCTCGGTGCAGTTTGGGCTGGTGGTTCTCTCAGCATGCCCCCGGAGCAACTTGATGCAGCAATTATATTTGCTCCAGTTGGTTCTCTTTTACCCATAGCCCTAAAAGCAGTAGCCAAAGGTGGAATTGTGGTTTGCGCAGGTATTCATATGAGTGAAATCCCTTCATTTTCATATGATTTGCTATGGGGAGAGCGCGTTGTTCGTTCAGTTGCCAATCTTACTCGTAAGGACGGATTGGAGTTCTTCGAAGTTGCTCCAAAGATTCCTGTTCGAACTGAGATAAAAACCTTTCCACTAACCGAGGCTAATGAGGCGTTAAAGAGATTAAGAAACAGAGAGATTCAGGGTGCAGCGGTTCTCGTAATGGACTGAATAAGCCTAAAAATACCCTTGTTTTTTTAATTATTTTAAGTAAACTAAAAATGGGTTTACTAAGGAGACGATATGGTAAAGAAGATATTGTCAATTGGAGGAATGATAATTTGTTTTTTATTTGGATCACCCGCTACTGCAGGTGATATCTTGATTGCAGACTTTGAGGGTAATGACTACGGAGATTGGGAAGTGAGGGGTGAAGCTTTTACTCCAGGGCCTATCCGGGGAGCTCTTGTTGAAGGACACCAAAAGGTTACTGGATTTGAGGGTAGAGGCCTGGTAAGCACCTTTTCCAGAGGTAAAGGAACCTTAACTTCACCTGAGTTCAAAATCCAGCGTGGATACATCAATTTCCTGATAGGCGGGAGTTTCAATCCGACTGAAAGATGCTTAAATCTTCTCGTGGACGGAGAAGTTGTTCGAACTGCCACCGGGCGAGGGGACAGGAGGCTGGTATGGTCAACATTTGATGTTTCTGAATTTCAAGGGAAAATGGCTCGAATTCAGATTGTGGATTGGATAGCTGATACCCCGGGGTACATGGCTGTTGACCAGATAGTTCAAAGTGATAAAAAGGCGAAGATTATAAGTAGTCGTCGCTTCCTGATTACTAAACAATTTCTTAATCTTCCAGTCAAGAATGAAGGTCCTCAATATAGGATGCAATTAGTGATTGGAGGTGATACGATGAGAGATTTCTACATTGAACTTGCTGAAAAGGAACCTGATTTATGGGTCTTCCTCGACGTGGGCAAATTTAAAGGAGATACAGCCGCACTCCAAGTGAAAGCCCTGAGTGAGGATTCTAAGGCCCTTGAGATGATAACTCATACCGATAACATTAAAGGAGGACAGAACTTATACAAGGAGAAGTATCGTCCCCAGTTTCATTTTTCATCTCGCAGGGGATGGAATAATGACCCCAATGGTCTGGTCTACTACAAGGGAGAGTATCACCTTTTTTATCAACACAACCCATATGGAATAGAATGGGGTAACATGACATGGGGACACGCTATCAGCAGAGACTTGATTCACTGGAAGGAACTTTCCGACGCAATCCATCCTGATGCTCTGGGTACGATTTTCTCTGGTTCGGCAGTCGTTGATTGGAATAATACNTCNGGATTCCAAACAGGNGAAGAGGATGTGCTTGTGGCGTTTTATACCTCAGCTGGAAGCCTCGTCCATCCACCCAAGCCATTCACCCAGAGCATTGCCTATTCCAACGACCTTGGCCGTAGGTGGATAAAGTACGAAAAGAATCCTGTACTCCCTCATNTTGTAGACGATAATCGGGACCCAAANGTCATCTACCATGAGCCAACAAAGAAGTGGATCTTGGCTCTTTATTTATCACNAGNCCATTATGCCCTGTTTGGATCCACTGACCTCAAAGAGTGGAAAAAACTTTCCGATGTGAATATGCCACACACTAACGAGTGTCCTGATTTCTTTCCTTTGCCCGTAAATGGAGATTTGAATCACATCAAATGGGTCTTCTGGGGTGCTAATGGAAATTACAGGATCGGAAATTTTGATGGAATAACCTTCAAGCCGGAAACGAAAACATTACACTCTGAATGGGGAGAAAGCAGCTATGCATCACAGACATGGAGTGACATTCCTTCTTCCGATGGAAGGCGACTCCAGATTGCATGGTTGAGAAGTGAAATGCCCCCTATGAAGGTGTTCAACCAGCAGATGAGCTTTCCTCGATGCTTGACTCTCAAAACTACATCAGATGGAATAAGATTGTTTATCCTGCCAGTGAAAGAAATTGAGAATATTCACGGGAAGCACTACAGGTGGTCAGATCTAACCCTTAAGCCCAACGAGAATCCTCTCTCTGAGATTCAGGGTGAATTTTTTGATATCCAGGCAGAGATAGAACTTAAAGAAGCCACTGAGATAGGCCTTAATGTGAGAGGGGTGCCGATCACCTACGATGTCAAGCGCCAGAAACTGTTGTGTGGTGAAAGAGAGGCTCCTCTGGAACCCACTCATGACCGTATCAACTTGCAGATTCTTGTGGATCGTAACTCAATTGAAATTTTTGGAAATCAAGGCAGAATTACTATGACTTTTGCTTTTCCACTTGATCCAACCAATAGGAGTCTTAGCATTTGTGCTACAGGGGGTATAGCGAGAGTAGAGTCCTTAAATGTATATGAACTACAATCCATATGGAAAGAGTAAAAAAAGTCCATTGGCTTTTATACTTTTACTTTGGTGATGTGACAGTATAAAAAATCAGTTTAAATTATACATAATGAATCCAGAGGACTATTTTACCAAAGATTTAGACAAGCCAATCAAGATGGGGGAGATGGAGGTTATCCCAGTTTGGTTTGATTCAATTGGAGCTAAATCGATGTGTACTTTTGTAAAAACCCCTGATGTTAACATCCTTATCGACCCCGGGTTTGCAATTATGCAGCCTTCATATCCACTCTCCGATATAGAAAAAAATGCTTTTCAGAAAGCGGCAGAAGAAAGAGTAAGGGAATACTCTAAGATTTCTGATGTCGTAATAATAACACACTATCACTACGATCACCACAAACGACCATTAGAACTTCCAGAAAGCTATATTAATAAAGAACTATTCATAAAAGACCCTAATAAATGGATCAATTACTCTCAATGGAAAAGAGCAAGATTACTCTATGAAGATTTACTTATAATACTGAATACAAATCTGGATTTAAAAGACCTTGAAAAAGAACCGGAAGAGATTGATTTTAAAGATCCATACGAAGATCTCAAAATCTTACAAAAAAAAGATTTTGGAGACTATACCATTAGACATAAAGAATTACTTGAGCAATGGAAATCTAACATGCTGGAAATCAGTAAGATATGGAGAAGAGAAAAGTGGATTGATGAATTTTCGGTGGGGGAGACCAAAGTTCATTTTATCTCTAAGGGAACGATTAATTTTGGAAGAACGAAAATAAGCTTTCAGAGAAGTTTTTTTCACGGAATAGAGTATGCAAAGACCGGATGGGTTGAACCAATTGTTATTGAATATAAAAGCAGTAAATTAATTTTTTCTTCTGATCTGCAAGGGCCAACTATTGAAGATTATGCAGAGTGGATTATCAAGGAGGAACCGAATGTGATAATACTGGATGGGCCAGCAACTTATCTTTTTGGGTATATGCTCAATAGAACAAATTTAAATAGGTCAATTGAGAATGCTTCAAGGATTGTAAGAGAGAGCGATTTTGACCTTATGATTTATGACCATCATTGTCTTCGGGAGAAAAAGTTTCGGGATCGTCTTTCTCCTTTCTACAATATAGTAAAAGAATCAGGTAAAAACGTAATAACAGCGGCAGAGTGGGTTGGGCTCAGGCCTCTTGTAGACCTTATTTAATTTTTAAAATAATGTCTGATAAGATATATTATGTAAACTTAAATTATAAATAAAATATGAATGAATATTCTACTTAATTAAGATACAATATTTATGAGTTTATCCGGGATATAGATAACTTTTTTGGAATCACGCTTGACGAATCTTTTGACGTTTTCGCACTCAAGTGCAAGAGAAAGAGCTTCCTCTTTTTCGATACCTTTATTGGCTTCTATTCTCGCCCTGAGTTTTCCGTTGACCTGGACGATTAGGGTGAATTTCTCCTCAAGGATACCTTCAGGGTCAAACTCTGGCCAATCTTCAAGAAACACTGAGTCTTTCTCACCAAATAGACTATATATCTCTTCAGAGATGTGTGGAGCTATTGGTGCAAGGAGTTTAATGAACCGTCGTAAGGCATACTGGTATAGAACATCCTTCTTATTATAAACCTCAATTTGATTCAAAAGTTCCATTAAGGATGCAATCATTGTGTTATAACTGAATCTCTCTATATCTTCTGTTACTTTCTTTGTTGTTTTTTCTACTTTTTTATAAAGACTCTTTTCCCGATCGGAAGCATCTAATTTAATCTTTTTATTATTTATATCTTCTATAGATATATCGTATATCCTGTTTAAAAAGCGTGTTGAACCTTTTAAGTGTTCTTCATTCCAATCAATATCACTTTCAGGAGGTCCAAAGAATAAAAGGGCAATCCTCGCTGCGTCAACTCCTATTTCCTCAATTAATTCATTTGCATCTTTCATATTTCCCTTTGATTTTGACATAACTTCCCCATTTTCATCGCGTACCACACCCTGATTGAATAGCCTTACTGCAGGTTCATTCACAGGTGAATAGCCCAATTTATAAAGGAATTTTGTGATAAACCTCATATAAATTAAATGTCCTGTCGCATGCTCTGCCCCACCAATATAAAGATCAATAGGAAGCCACTTCTTTGCTTCCTCTCGATTAAATATCTCTTTATTATTTCTCGGATCAAGATACCTGAAATGATACCAGGCAGAATCAACAAATGTATCTGCAGTATCAGGATCTCTCTTTGCAACCCTTCCGCATTTGGGACAATTTACCTTCATAAATCCCAAATGATCTGCAAGAGGTGAACGGGTTCTCGAAATAAAGTTGACTTCTTCAACTGGTGGAAGCAGAACCGGGAGATCTTCTTCAGGTACAGGAACTATTCCACATTTATCACAGTATATCATAGGAATAGGCGCACCCCAATATCGCTGCCTTGATATCAGCCAATCTTTCAAGCGATAGTTTATAGATTTATATCCAATTCCTTTATTTTCAAGAAGTTGAACTATATTATTTAAAGCTTCTTTTGAATTCATATTGTTGAACTTTTCGGAATTTACCATCCTCCCATGCCCTGTGTAGGCTCTGTGTGGAGCGGGGGGATTTCCTATAATAACAACTTTAATGGGAAGATGGAATTTTTCAGCGAACTCAAAGTCTCTTTCATCATGGGCAGGAACACCCATAATTATACCCGTCCCATAATTTCCAAGGACATAATTGGCAACAAAAACAGGGAGTTCTTTCCCTGTGAGAGGATGGATCGCTTTAAGATTTGTGTTTACCCCTGTTTTCTCTCTTGTCCTTTCAATATTACTCAATAAAAGGGATTCTTGAATGTATTTTTTAACCTGATCGTTTTTCTTTGCTATTTTCTCTGAAAGAACACTTTCTGGCGATATGCATATAAATGTAACTCCATAGAGAGTATCAGGCCTTGTGGTGAAAACCTCAAACTCTTCTCCATCTTCCATCTTGAACTGAATCATAGCGCCTTCATTCCTTCCAATCCAATTTCTCTGCATTTCCCTTATATTTTTAGGCCAATTTGTTAATTTCTCAATATCCCAGTATAACTCTTCTGCGTAATCAGTGATCTTAATAAACCACTGTTTTAGTTTTCTCTTCTCAACCTTAGAATCGCATCTCCAGCACTTCCCCCCTTCTACCTGTTCATTGGCAAGAACAGTTTTGCAATGAGGGCACCAGTTTACATATGATTCATCTCTATACAATAAGCCTTCTTTAAAGAGCTGAATGAGTAGCCATTGCGTCCATTTATAGTATTCAGGATCTGAAGTTGTGATTTCCTTCTTCCAATCATAACTAAGACCTAACTTCTTAATAGTTCTTCTGGCTGTTTCTATATTGTTATATGTCCATTCTAATGGATTTAGGTTCTTTTTTATTGCTGCTTCCTCTGCAGGCAGTCCAAAAGCATCCCATCCAAAGGGATGAAGTAAGTCTCTGTGGTTCATCTTTTCCCATCGCCATCTTAGATCTCCAAATGCGTAGTTTCTGAAATGGCCTATGTGAATATTCCCTGAGGTGTAGGGCCACATCTCCATTATATAATATTTATTCTTGGGAACCTCTGGAGTTCTGTAGAAGTCCATTTCTTCCCATTTTCTTTGCCATTTCTTTTCAATCTCTTTATAGGGATACATTAACAACTATTCCTCTGATTTTCCTTGTTTTAACCTCTCAATTTTTCTCTCTAATTCAACTAGTTCTTTCCTTTTAGATTCTATACTCCCTGACAAAGCTATTTCTTCCCTTCTTTTTTCTACTACCCGTTGAGCCAATTCAAGTTCTTCTTTTCTTTGAGAACCCTTAACTCCCTCTTCACCAAAAAGGTTGGCAAACAGAGCTTCCTCTTCGCCTTCCGATGTTTTCTCAAAAGCTTTACTCATAATAGACTCTATTTTTTCCTCCACAGACTGGACTTCATTTTCCAAATCCTTTTTTACCTTTTGTTTCCCAGCAATCTCCGAGGTTAGCCCGTCTTTTCGTTCTTCAAGTCTTTTACTCTCTTTCTTTAAGTCCTGGATTAGAGATTCGAGATCCTCTTTTTCTCCTAATAATTTTACAGCTTTTGTTCCTGCAGTTGCTCTACTCAAAAGACCCCCAATAAGGAATAAAATCACAAAGGAGGCTATTGGAAATATGAGATTTTTTTTCGTGAGTAGAGCTTTAGGGATTAACTCTTTTGTTATAGCTATTTCTTTTGTGATTGGTAAATTTATAAGAAAATAGGTCTCCCCTACCTTCTTCCCTTGAAATTCAACAGGCAGTGAAAAGTAAGATTCGTCAGTATTTTTTTCCTCTGTTTTTGCCTCTTCAATCCATCCCATCTTATATTTTTTACCAACCTGAGCTTTATTCTTATCCCAAAGAATCGTTTTATCAATGGAGAGAATTGTTAGGTGAAGCAAATCGCTTCTATTTGATACATCAGACATCATATTGCTATCAACCTTATTCTTCGCTACCCCTTCCCTAACAGAATAAGCAAGTAGAGAGGCATAATTTCTCCATCCAGCGAGTGCAAAACTACGGGGATTTGGTTTATTCTTAATTTCTATATCTATATATTGATAGCCAACTGTTTTCCCTTCTAATTTAATCGGGCTTCCAATTTCTATAACCACAGAATCTCTCACTTTAACAAATTTCTCATCTCCTGAAACCTTCTGTCCAGAATATTCTTTGCCCTGTTCTTCAGATTCACTATACCATAAAATCGAATGGTTTTTCCCTGTAATAGTTATAACCGGTGGATTTGGGATTCGCCCCATTATTTCTTCCATCAGCATTGAAATAAATAAGTCATCATTAAGAGCAACGGGTTCTCCTATTTTAGAAGACAAGAGTTCACTAAAGGATAACCAGCCATTAANNCCCTCATTGTAAGTTGGCTTGATAACTTTTTTCTTAGCAATGCCAGGTTTGGAGAAAAAGAAAAGAGTTCCAAAGGAAATNGCGAAACCAATAATTCCAAAAACTAAGCCTTTTTTAAACATTTTTACTCCTCATTCTGTAACTCTGTAAATTGCGTAGACTGCTCCTGCAACGATACCCATAAATCGGACAAAATCCCAAACTCTGGATGAGAAAGACTGAGGCACATAGATCAAATCACCCGAATCCAGAATTGGCGGATCTTTCTTTTCTCCGCTAAGGTACTTACCTACATTAAAATAAAATACTTTTTTCTCTTTAATCACCCTTACAAGTTTAACCCTTGAAAGATCGGAACGTGAGATAGGGCCTCCTGCAAAAGAGATAGCCTCCAGGAGATTTGTTGATGGAGGAACCATGTAGATTCCTGGCGATTTTATTTCACCCCATACTTGAATCCTGATAGAACCACTCTCAGAAAAATATCCTTGTGGAACACTCGCAATAAAAATTATAATAATTAACATAATTTATAATAAGGCTTTGTTTACTATTGTCAAGTATAGCTTTTATTCTTCCTCTGTCTGAGTTATCATTTCAATTTCATTAATTCTAACGAGAAGGAAATCAACCTCTTTCCTGGTTCCATCATTGAAGACTATTACTGCGTCGGTTACTGGAAGAAATTTAGATTGTTTGGATATACCTTCAATTGCATCTGTGAGTCTCGCACGTGATAATACGTGTATATAACCCGTTATTTTATATCTGTCTGTGTATATATCTACCTTTTTCTTTTCTTTATCTACCCTCATTGCCATATATCCTCCTCTATTAAAGTATTTAATTCAGAAAGGAATACTTCAATAATATCTTTTTCCTGAGCAGTCGCAACTATCTTTCCCTTTTTAAATATCACAGCGGAATTTTTCCCACCTGCAATACCAATATCTGCTTCCTTTGCCTCACCAGGTCCATTAACGCTACAACCCATTACAGCAATAGTCAAGGGCTCTTTTATTTTTTCTACTCTTTTCTCAATTTCCCCAAGAACTCTTTCCATATCAAACTCAAGCCTGCCGCAGGTTGGACAGGAGATTATCCTGGGTCCCATGGTTCGGAGGCCAAGAGCTTTGAGGATACTGTAGGCTGCGGTTACTTCTCTTAAAGGATCGCAGGTTAAGGAAACACGGATTGTATCTCCTAACCCTTCTGCAAGAAGGGTTCCAATCCCAACAGCCGAAAGCACCTCTCCCCTACCTGGAGGTCCTGCTTCTGTCACCCCCAGGTGAAGAGGATAATCACGAACTAATGAGAAAAGGCGATTTGCCTCAATCATGGTTCTCACGTTGGATGACTTTAAAGAAACAACGATCGATTCAAAACCCATAGATTCGATAATATTTAACTCATTAAGAACTGATTCAACAAGGGCTTGAGCTGTTGGACCCCCAAATTGCTTTAGATATTTCTCCTTAATTGAGCCAGTATTACCACCAACCCTTATTGGAATATCCCTTTCTTTGCATACTTTAACAATTTCTTCAACCTTCCAGCGAGCCCCAATATTGCCAGGGTTTATCCTTATCTTCTGGACACCCTGTTTTACAGATTCGATGGCCAATTTGTAATCGTAATGAATATCTGCAATCAGTGGTATATGGATCCCTTCCTTTATCTTGCTCAATTTTTTTGCTGCCTCTCCATCTGGAACAGCAACTCTTATGAGTTCACAGCCATTCTCTTCTAATCTCCTTATCTGCTTTATTGTTTCATTGATATTATGCGGATCAGTCTTTGCCATCGATTGGACGGCAATGGGATTTCTTCCTCCAATCTTGATATTCCCGATTTTTACTACTCGTGTCTTCTTCCTATTTGCTGATTTTTTCAACAAGGCTCTCCTTCATGGTCTGGGAAGTCTTAAAAATCTTGACATTAGAAAGACCCTTTATAAAGGTAATTTGCCTGGAGGCATACTTTTTTGTCTCTCTTATAATTTCATCTTTAACTTCCCTATAAACTTCCTCTCTTTTACCCATTATAAATTCTGCAATTTCCTTATAGCCAATAGAAGTAAAAGAATATAAGGAAGGATCATAACCCTTATTAAGCAAGTTCTTTACCTCTTCTAAGAAACCATTATCAAACATCTTTTTCACCCTTTTTTCAATATTTTTATAAACTTCCTCTTTTTTTGGTAAAAGACAATATAAATCAAGAGGTAACCTATTGGTATTTTCCTTTTTCCAATATTCCGTTAAAGTTATTCCACTTGCCTTATACACCTCTATTGCCCTTGCTATTCTCTGTGAGTCATTGCGATGAATACGACGAGCCGATTCAGGATCAATTTTTTCTAATTCTTTATACAACCTTTCCGGTTCAACTTTGATTTGCTTTCTAACTTTCCTCCTTATCTCGGGAGGTATTTCCGGTTCAGGGAACATTCCATCTATCAAGGCCTTGATATAGAAAATTGTGCCTCCACAGATTATGGGAACATTACCGCGAGACCGAATCTCATTTACTTTCTCTCTGCAATCCTTTCCAAATTCATAGGCAGAATACATTTCATCAGGGTCCTTTATATCTATAAAATGATGGGGCACCTTTTCCCTCTCTTTTGGAGTTGGCTTACCTGTCCCAATATCCATCCCCCTATAAATCTGCCTGGAATCAGCGGAAATCACCTCAATTGTTCCATATTTAGACAATTCAAGGCAAAGTCTTGTCTTACCTGCAGCTGTCGGACCAATTAAGGTAATAACTGATTTCATCTTAAGAATTTACGCTCAAGGTCCTTCATGGAAATTTCATAGATTACAGGTCGTCCATGGGGACAACGAAATGGCTTATCTGTTGAAAATAGAAGATCGACCAGATGTTCCATCTCTTCAGAAGTGAGGGAATCCCCCGCTTTTATTGCCATATGGCAACTGATTGATTGAATTATTTTATCCAAGGAAGTTTCTCTCTGAAGGGCAAGATCTTCTAAAATCCCTCTAAACCTCTCCTCATTAACCTCATCAATAATGGAAGGAACACCCTCCCAGATCACAGTGTTGCCCGACAAGATACGGAAACGGAACCCGAATTGTTTTAATTTATCTTCTACTTCCTTCAGTTTTGATATTTCAAGAGGTGTATGTTTGATCTGGAGTGGGAATAGTAGACTCTGGGTAGGAAAAGAACTGTTTTTCTTAAAATTATCGTAAAGAATCCTCTCATGGGCTGCATGTTGATCAATAATAACCATCCCATTATTTGTCTGGGCTACAATATAGGAATTATGCAGTTGCCAAAATTTACTCTTTGTTTCTCCCTGGAAGAGATAATCTCCTTCAAAAGAAAATAAATCCTTCCTGTAATTGCCTTCTGTCCCAAGAGATTCGATTAGCACTTTTTGTAGATTTTTCATGAGGTCTTGTTCCTTTTGAAACCGAATTTCTTTTTTTGTAGGGTGGACATTTACGTCAACCAAATNNGGAGGAAGATTGATAAATAATATAAAGGAGGGATTTTCATTACTAAAGGGAGTGTAGAAATCACGAATGATATGGAAAACCTTACCATCCCAAACATTTCTCCTGTTTACAAAAAGATAGTATTTCTTTTGAGAAGGAAGATTTGGTTTCTGGATCCAACCCTCAATTTGAATTCCATCCTCACTTTCGTATTCAATCGGAATAAGAGACGAAAAAAAGGATTCGCCTATAATTGAGAGAATTCGCTCATCCCTTGATCCAGATGGAACATTAATCACTTCTCTACCATTATGAGTTAGAATAAAAGAAATTTCAGGAAAAGCTATACATTTGGGTATAACCTCTCCCATAATCTTTCTGAATTCTGCATTTGCTGAATGAAGAAATTTCCTCCTTGCCGGATAATTATTGAAAAGATATTTGACTATAACAGAAGTTCCTCTCTGCCGTTGTCTCATTCTCTCTTCCTTGATTTCCCCATTAAAAACCTTTATATATCTGCCCATTTCGCTACCCGTGGATTTTGAGAGAATTTCTAACTGAGAAACAGAACCTATTGATGATAAAGCTTCTCCTCTAAAACCGAGGGAATTTATCGATTGAAGGTCCTCATAACTTTCTATCTTGCTCGTGGAATATCTTCTAATAACAAGAGGAAGGTCATCGGGATGAATTCCTATTCCATTGTCGGAAACACTAATTAACTTTTTCCCACCCTCTTCAATATCTATAGTAATTTGTGAAGATTCAGCATCTATTGAATTCTCTATCAATTCCTTAACACTGGAAAATGGACCTTCGATGACCTCTCCTGCTGCAATTTTATTTTTTACATTTTCTGGAAGTTCTATGACACGGTTTTTTTTATCCTTCATCCCTTAATAACCGCGAGAGGAACGAACTTTGCAACTTTTCGTGAAATGCCTGCTTTATCAACAACATCTACCACCTCATTAATATCTTTATAAGCATCAGGGGCTTCTTCACGGATTGTTTTGATAGATTTTGCCCTGATGTAGATGCCCTTCTTTGATAGTTCATTCGTTATATTTCTACCACCTGTAATTTCTATCGCTTTCCTTCTGGAAAGACGGCGTCCTGCACCGTGACAGGTTGAACCAAAGGTTTCCTCCATTGCTTTTTCGCATCCAAGTAAAATATAAGAAGCTGTCCCCATATCTCCAGGAATTAGAACAGGCTGACCAAATTCAGCGTATTTAGGAGGTATCTTAGGATGCCCTGGAGGAAAAGCTCTTGTAGCTCCTTTCCTGTGAACGCATAATTTCTTCTCTTTCCCATCCACAATATGTGTTTCGAACTTTGCTATATTATGAGCAACATCATAGATAAGGTTCATTCCAAGGGATTCTGAAGAACTACCAAAAACCATGGAAAAAACCTCTCTTACACGAGATAGAATTATTTGGCGATTTGTCCAGGCAAAGTTTGCCGCCGACTTCATTGCAGAAATATAACCTTTCCCTTCGGGAGATTGTATTGGAGCCGAGATAAGTTCTTTATCGGGGAGTTGTATTTTGTATTTGTTGGAAGCGGTTCTTAAATTTTTAACCCAATCACTGCAAACCTGATGTCCAAGACCTCTCGAACCTGTATGAATCATTACGGTAACTAAATCTTCCTCAAGGCCCATAGCTCTTGCAGCTTTTCTATTATATATCTCTGAAACTCTTTGTATCTCTACGAAATGGTTACCGGAACCCAGGGTTCCAAGTTGCGGTTTACCCCTCTGAAGGGCTCTTTCTGAGAGGATTTCCGGATCTGCTCCTTCCATGCACCCATTTTCTTCAGTGTTTTCTAAATCTTCCTCCCAACCAAAGCCATTTTTTATCGCCCAAGAGGCTCCTTCCTTCAATACCCTTTTAAGTTGACTTGTTGTTGTTTTTACATTACTTGTTGAACCAACTCCGCAGGGAACCATTGAATATAACTTGTTTGCCAGGTCTTCCAATTTTCCCTTGACATCTTTGTAAGGAAGATTTGTTCTTATAACTCTTACTCCACAGTTAATATCATAACCAACCCCTCCAGGAGATATGACACCCTCTTCAATATCCATTGCAGCCACTCCTCCTATAGGAAAACCATAACCCCAGTGTATATCAGGCATTGCAAGTGAATATTTTTGAATTCCTGGAAGGTATGCAACATTTCGAACCTGCTGAACGGAATTGTCATTCTTTACCGCCTCCATAAGTTTATCGGAGGCATAGATAATTCCGGGCACTCTCATCCCCTTTTCTTTTTCAATCATCCATTTATAATTATCTATCTTCTTCATTAATATAGTATAACCATTTTATCCATTATTTCAAGGTTTAGTTTTTTGTCTATTGAAAAAGATATAAAAATAGGGCAAATAATTATTTACCCTATTTTGAATTTAGAAACTTTAGGAATTAGCCTATCAACTTATCCTATACCCAGCCACGAAGTTTCATTGCATCCACAACTCTCTGGACGGATAGTAAGTATGCTGTAAGTCTGTTGGGTATGGATTCTTCCCTTGCTTTCTTATCAACCGAATGGAATGCATTTGTCATAACGTGATCTAGTTTTGAAAAGACTTCTTCCCTGTTCCAATAGTAGTTCATATTGTTTTGAACCTGTTCAAAGTAGGAGCAAGTTACTCCACCTGCATTACAAAGAAAATCAGGAATGACATAGATTTCCCTTCCAAATAAAACTTTGTCAGCTTCTGGGGTTGTGGGACCATTGGCAGCCTCAGCGAGAATTTTGACTTTTGGATGAATCTTTCCAACTGTTTCCTTTGTTATCTGGTTTTCAATGGCTGCGGGAATAAGGATGTCTACCTCCTGTTCTATCCATTTGTCTCCTCCCAGAACCTCATAACCCTCTTTTGAAGCTTTATCCTTATTAATCGTTCCATATTTGTCTGTTATGCTTTGGAGAAACTCAGGGTCAATTCCTTTTAGTCGTCTATAGGTATATACGGTTTTATCCTTATCATCCCAGCAGGAAGCGGCAACTACCTTGCCCCCATATTTTACAAATAATTCTGCTGCATACTGGGCAACATTGCCAAAACCCTGGATTGAAGCAGAGGTTTTCTTTATTTCCATATCTAAAGTTTTTAAGGCTTCACGAAGAGTAAATATTACGCCATAACCCGTGGCTTCTGTTCTTCCATTAGACCCTCCCATTCCCACTGGTTTTCCTGTAATAACCCCTGGATACTTACCACCCATAAGTGTTTCATACTCATCGAGCATCCATATCATATGCTGTGGATTTGTCATAACATCAGGTGCAGGAACGTCCTGAACAGGGCCTATGTTTTTAAAAATCTGCCGCACCCAACCTCTGCAGAGTTGTTCCTGCTCTCTATCAGATAACTCATGTGGGTCACATATAATTCCACCTTTAGATCCACCAAGCGGTATATCAACAACAGCTGTTTTCCATGTCATCAAGGCAGCAAGAGCTCTTATAGTATCAATGGTTTCTTTTGGGTGAAACCTTATTCCACCTTTTGCAGGACCTCGTGCGTCGTTATGCTGAACTCTGAATCCCTTAAATACTTTTATAGACCCATTATCCATTTTAATTGGGATTGTGAAATGAAATTCCCTCATTGGCCATCTTAACATTTCATGAGTCCCGGCATCAAGCTTTAAATATTCTGCTGCTTCGTCTAACTCTTTCTGAGCAATTTTAAAAGGATTTAACTCTGCCATTTTGCCTCCTTATTGTTTCCTAATGTATTAATCTATAAATTCTTTAAAAGAGAGACGGAAGAGCTATAAGCCGGATTCTGTTATCGGTGGTCATTGATCTTTGCAGCTACCCGGGATAATCGGTCTAAGTGAGATGACCTACCCAATTTGCCTTGCATCGGAGGGGGTTTGCCATGCAGCTCCTGTCACCAGAAACCCGGTGAGCTCTTACCTCACCTTTTCACCCTTACCCACAGTAAAGTAGGCGGTGTATTTTCTGTGGCACTTTCCGTCACCTTACGGTGCCTCTCTAGTAGAGCCTCCCTCACTTAATGATGTCCGGACTTTCCTCACTCTTTATAGAGTGCAACCACCCGCTCTTCCGTCCGTTAATATAATATAATAAATGTTTGAGAATTTTCAAGTGGGGTTTTGAATTAATAAGCTATGGTATAGACTATTCTTTCATTCTTCCAAGATGAAGGTTGAAGGAAGTTCTTGTCTTTCCTCCCCTACCGTCCTTTGCAAGAATCTCAACAGAAAAGGTCGTATCATTTTTAACTTCAGGAGCTTCCCATAACAAACTATCTCCCTTGAATTTCAGACCAGAAGGTCCAGAGATTACTACAAGTTCCACAGAATCACCATCCACATCTCTGGTCTTCACCAAATAGTTTAGCTTTCTACCCTCAATTGATGGAAGAGCAGATAGGATCTCTGGAGGAGTATTCTGGACAAGAATTAAATCTGTTACCATCCTTATGCCTTTATCCATTCCATCAAAGGGGATGACCTCTGCATAGACCCTATCCGCAGCCTTTATTTTACTCCCCGATAAGACCTCTACTGACTCTCCGGTTTCATCATTTATGAACCATTTAGTTAGAAGTTTAATATCATCCCTATCAGAATCAAAAACATCTGCATCAATTGATAAGTCAGTCCCATATCTTGGATTAGAAGGTATAATTCTGACAGACCTGAGGGTTGGAGGAGAATTCTGGATAATAATGGGGCCAATTTTTTTCTTCTTTTTCCCATTAATTAAAATCCAGCAGTTTACAGTATCGCCTTTGGAGAAGTGATCAGGAGTTATTTTTGGCTCGTTAACATTCTGTTCAAGACCATTTACAATCCAGCGATATTCCGGATTCTTCTCTGATAATGCAGTGACCTTGAGGAGGATCGGTGTTGTAGATGTTGGATAAGAAGGAGAAAAAGACTTGAAACAACTGAACCGGAGGTCCTTCGAGTTTTTGCGGTGGAGGGCTTACCTCCACCGCAACCAATAATCAAAAGGAGAGTTAAGGATAGGATTATTTTTCTTTCCATCTTAGTATCTTTTTGAAAGAACCAAAACCGGTTCTTTGTTTTACCCATATTGAGTCTGAAGTTTGATGAATCTCCAGACCTTCTCCTTTGAGCTTGAATGAATATCTTGGAGCCTGAGGTATTCTACTGCCCACCTCCTCGAATGGGTTATCATCTGCATAGCTACCAGTTCTGAAGTTAAATAAATATTCCCTTGCAATCCCAATTGCTTTTGCGCATGGATCACTGGCAGTTAACGGAAGGGGTTCAAATGTTGTAAATGTGAGTGTATCGAGTAGAATAGTGGCATAGGAACAGGTTTTCTCTCCTGTATGTCTGTAATCATCATAAGCGATAAACCAACCTTTTTTTCCTAACTTAAAGTCATTCAAAACATCAAAGGAGCCTGAAGGAGACACTTTTTTGAGGTTGGTCTCTGTAAGAGGATAACTTTCATAAAGGAACAGGGTATCCATTATCGCATAGAATCTGTTTTCCGTGTTATCTTTAAACACATGGGACCTATCACCGGTTCCATAGAATACCCAGAGACAACCGTATGTTGGATCCTTCTCAATCAAAGGTGCAAAGAAGGCAGGTTGCCATAGTTCTTCTTTGGCTTCGCTAACAGGTATTGGAGGTTGGAATATGCAGCGAGCTTCCCATGAAGAAACATCGGAAACCCGGGTATCCACTTTCCAGAGTTGGCCAGCCATATCGGGTATATAAAGAAGGTCGTAGAGATTATCATATCTTGGATTCAAATTTATCATAGAGCCCTGAGAGGCAAAAGGATATACCATCTTATATGCATCTTCTAATACAGGAGAGATGTACCAAAAATTAGTTCCTTCTGAAAGACCATTTGTTGCAGCATCCTGAATGTCAAGAGCCACAATAACATTTGCCTTTAAGGAATCAGATGAAAGAGGTTCATACTTATTATAGAGAGAGTCAGGCCATTCTCCACCTCCAAAGAATGCAAAAAATCTTTCAACTGTATCACCTGAGGGGACAGTTCTTCTTACCTTATACATGATAGGAACAGAAGTGGTATAACCCATTGTATCTTCATGAAAACCAAATAAATAGGAAATATTAGAAGGATCGGTTACATCAAGAGCGGTAATCCCTCTACCTCCTTCTCCCTGAGCAGCCATGAGGACTGTTCTCCATTCATCAGCATCCTTATAAGAATCAGTTGGAGATTCAGGGAACCAGATATCCGCTGCCATTGGATCTGCGTCTACATAGAATCTATGAGAATCTCTAAGAGCTTTTATCTGAGGAATAAAATTCTCGGGTATCACACCAAATAACTCCTTTCCTGTTGAATCATCAAAAGCGTGAATTAAACCATCATTACCCCCATCGTAGATAACTGCAACCCTTGTTGACTCCATTCTGGCTCTATATCTATCAAAATCATCATCATGGTAGAAGTAATTCGGAACCTCTATCTTTAGAGGAGCTGAATGGAAAATATCCCCCAGATAAGCTGTTGACCCCATAAAATCTTGCCCGCAATAGATGAGATTTATTACTGTATCCACAGCTCCCATGGATGTCACATCAAGGTCAGTTTGATTAAAATTGACATCATTAAAGGGCAACAATGAACCATTTTTTACTCCGTAGATATTTCTTGTTGTCGGATCTCTTTCCCGAAGAGAATCACCTGCATTCCAGTAAACAAGTTCGTCAGGAATTGAATCAAGAGACATTCCTCCAGGAACAAGCTTTATGGAACGAAGGTTTCCTCTCCAGCATGGATTCTTAGAAGGAACGAAAGAAGCAAGATACATCCTCGCTTCGTATTCCGTTGATAAAAATTCTTCCTCAATGCTTGTGACTTCAGCAGAGGAGAAACTTGTCGATTTTTCTAAGATTTCACCGGAGATTGTTCTAAAGGCTTTAACTAATTCTTGTGGGGAATGAGCTGGATAGTAATGTTTTGTTCCACCGGCTTTTGCAGTCAAATTTAGACAGGTAGATGCAATACCCACACCAACAACATAAGTCTGAACGTCCACTGCCTGTGCGGAATCCTTACCCGAAGCTGGAATATAGGTATGACGGAGGGCGGAAGCCTCGCTATAGCATTGTTCCTGCCAACGAGGGTCAACGGTAGAGCCGTTACCTGCCCATCCTGCATATTCACCATCGTCATAAGTTCCCGGGTCAATCCCATAAGTTGGCTCACCATCTGTGATTAGAATAACGAAGTATCTTCTACACCATCTTGCATTATCTGTGGGTATTTCATCCTTGAAGTAATATCTTGCTCCTCTAAGGGCACAGGGTAGGGGTGTTCCACCTGTTGCAGCAAGTTCTTTTGGACTTCCCAAAGTTGTATTATCAATCCATTCACAGATAGAATTGATATGGGATGCGATACCCTCTGCAGGCTGTACAACCCGCTCAAGAGCATCCACCGCATAGGTTCCAGTTGCTGATTCGTAACCTATTTTTACCCAATGGCCTTTGAAATCATAGCTATCCCACGTTCCATCCACAACGTCTGCGTTCCAGTCCGAGTCGCTTTTATAGACCAAAGAATAATGATGCCAGTAATCGTTCACATATTTATAGGGCCAGCAATAGTCAGTTGGATAGAAAGAACCGTAGTAATAGGGGTCTAAATATTGATTGTATTGGCCATAGGCGTTTTCATCTGGGTCCTGTAAGAATTTGAAAAGACCCCATCTAAAGCTAAAGGTTGTATCCTGGATTACTGTCCTGAGAGCTTCTTTTGTTATATACAACCTTGAATCGTTTGGTAAGCCATCACCATTCATATCTCTTCCTTGTGCATCACGGCCAATAACCCCATCCCCCCAGGTTGGACAACCATTCATATCCCAACTCATACTCCCTGAAGTATCAAAAATTAGTATAACCTCCGGAGTTACAAACTGGGAAAAGAAGAGCATATCCTGTTTATGAGGAGATATAGTTAATGCAATTGCAAGAACACCTAAAATAAGAAATATTCTCTTCATTCTTTCTCCTATTCCAGGACAATTGGTATCCTGTGGCTATAATAGGTAAAGAATGAGGAAGCGATTGAAGGATGTCTTACAGATTTTATTCTCCTGGTTTCCTTCTTCTCATTGTTTACCCAGATTTCCATCTCGACTGGCAATTTACCAAAACCTTCCACTCTTCTCCACTCGTTTATAACATATTTTCTCCTGCCGTATTTAATGACTTTAGGAAGTTTTGTTTGACGGTCAAAATCGATTCGGAGTCCGTAACCATTTTTTCCAATAAGGCTACGCCCTTCATATTCTATCTCTTCGAGACCGTATAACAAACCACAATGGCATCCAAAAAGGATGAATGAGACGAAGTACTCCTTAGCACACCCTATAAATTTTTTACCATCGTAGTAGGCAATTGCCTGTTCAGAGTATCTATCGAGTTCGATATTTGTCTTAGTTCTTTTGCCGATTTCTTTTCTCTCTGGATGAGTAAATTCCACCGGTAACCTCCCGGTTTCGGGAGTTGTAAACCTTCCAAGAATCAATATCTCTTTTCCGGATTTTGTTATTTCCATTTCCCTCGAACCTTGCTCGAATGCAACCTGAACTGTGCCGTAATAATCCTTGAATATTGGCTCTTCAATCTGATGGGTAACTTCTTCTATTGAAATTGCAAAGATAAATAACAGAATCATATCACCTCCTATAAAACTAATACATTGTATGTCCCATTGTGCTTACACCAACAGGCGTCCACCAGGCTCCTGCCACCTGAATTGACTTCTGGGGTCCTTTACTCCCTTTCCCTATTATACCCGCTGTATTAAACTCATAGACATAATAAGTTCCACCTCCTCCTGGTGAACTGGCGTAAGGATTTATTCCATAGGCGTTATTATAAATTATGGGTATTGGTTTGAGAGCAAAGGACTTTGTGCTGTCGTTATCTAAATAAACTCTATGAACAGTATCTTTAATTCCTTCAAAGTATAATGAACTATTGCCAATTATACTATCTCTTATCATTGAGTTCATCGGGATCATTGAGAGCATAAGGTCACTTCCGCTTTCTGCGAGTTGTAAGGCTTCTTTTCTCTTAACCAGATTTAAAGTCGAACTGACATCACTTGTTGTCATCAAAGCAGTAGCTGTGACCAAGACTGTAAGGATTGTGATGATCCAGAGAACCAATATCATTGAAATACCTTTATTTCTATTGAATTTCTTATTCATAAAACCCCCTTATGGCCGTTCATTCCTAAGAGCTGCTAAACCTTTATAACTAATAACAGTCTTCATAGTATCTCCGGAAGAGTGATAGGGATTCCTCAATGCCAAAGTATATCCTATATAGGCTATTGGGTAATTTCCAGTTGGAAGGATCCACTGCCCAAGAGTGTCTACTTCACAGACCGGTGGCGACACCTCTGTCTCAGTAGTATCTGTATATGTAAAATGAAGTGAATCAACATCGTCCAGGGCGAAATCACCATCTATGTAGAGAGTGTCTGCTCTTATCTCTATCGAATGAATATCTTCTTTATCCACAACTCCAGGAGTCAGACCATCAACATCATGGGTGTAGGTAATACTGTTTGCATTCCCGTCCGCAATTCCGAACGCATCCCCCATGGAAGAATTAGAATAACCGATCATTCTGAGTTCCTTTGTTATATAAGTAGAAGCTTTCCGGGCTTTTATATTCAGTTCAGCCCATTGTCTCTGTCTTCGCAAGAATTTTTCCTGGTAAAAGAAGTTTTGATAAACCATACCAAAAACAATGCCCATAATAACTAACACAACCATAAGTTCTATAAGAGTCACACCTTTATTATTCATCTTTCCCCCTACTTATGCCTGGAAATAATTGTTCTAATTGTATCACTTGTATTTAAAGTATGGTCATTCGAAACAACCCTTAACTTTATTCGAGCTCCAAAGTCAGCTGGGTCTATAGCAGCATTTGGGATAAATTCTTCAATTTCTATTGCAGTTGTTATATTTCTTATACTATCTGTATCTGCATAAATCACCTCCCCCATAGAATGATTGTTCCATGTATCATCAAATCTCGAACCAGGAGTAGGAGATTGCATTAACCAACTTCGAAATTTCTCTATCGTCCTTTCCTGTAGCATAACCTTCTGGGCTCTTCTTTCAGCGCGTATCTCTGTTCTACTATTATTTGCAGAGAACATAACAATTGCCGCCATTGCAACTGAAAAGATTGTTATAGAGACAATGAGTTCTATGAGAGTAACACCTTTTTTTCTTTTCATTTTATCCTTGCCTCCATTACTCCAAGAGGAGATATATAAAGCAATACCGAATCTCCTGTTTCTTTATCATAGATAAAAAATCTTCTTATGTTATNNTCGTCTTCTGCCAGGCCATCAGGGGTGATGGTAAATGTCATAGGTCCTGACCCGCTATAACCTAAATCCAGTCCCGANCCTAAATCCANGGAATCTCTTGTAGAGGTAATTGATGCATCTTCCATACATCGTAGGAATTCATAATCTTGGTTTATTTCCAGTTTGTAAGGAACACCAGCACTTGTTGCATAACGATTTGTCCTCTCGTAAAAAGCTCTCACATTATTCATTGTCTTTTTCAAAAGTGTCTTCTTAAATAATTTTGGGAATGAATATATCCCCATTCCAGCAAGGACTCCAATTATAACAATTACAACCAACAATTCTATTATAGTAAAACCTTTATTCTTTTTCATTCAAACCTCCCTTTATTATATACAAATTTTATGCCAAAAACTATCTTGTTGATTTTAAAGAAGTTACATTTTGAAAACTGTGTAATTTGTTTCATTGGTGTGTAACTTAGTTCCCATTCTTTTTTGTTTTGTAGAGTTATTCTCTCTTGGATTTTATTGCTTTGAAGCAAATTCTACTCTGTTTCCTCCATTATTCTTTGCTCTATAACAGGCATTATCTGCATTATGGACTAACTTTGTTAGGTCATTACCATCTTGAGGGAATACAGCGATCCCAACAGAAATTGTCAGATCGGGGAGATCTTTATTCTGCCCCACTACCTTGACCAAACGCTCTGCAACTTCTCTTGCAGTAGAGGTCCCGGTCTTATATAAAACCGAGATAAATTCATCCCCTCCATATCTACCGAACTCATCTCCTTTCCTGAGAGTTTTTCTTATAATTTTAGAGAATGTTTTTAGAGCTTTATCGCCCTGTGGATGGCCAAAATTATCGTTAAATTCCTTGAAATGATCCAAGTCGAGGAAGAGAATGGAGAATTTCTCCTTATACCGTTTTGCCCTTGAAATTTCCTTCTGGATTTCTTCTTCAAGAATCCTCCTGTTTACAGCACCCGTTAGAGGATCTTCCCTTGATAATCTTTTTGTCTCCTCAAACAATTCGGAACTTTCTATAGACATTGCAATTTGCGCTCCTAAGGTGATCAATAAATCCCTCGTAGACTTTGGAAAATCATCTACCTTCGAACTTTCAATATCAAGCACTCCTATTATTCTGTCCTCGATTTTTAAGGGAATAGAAAATTCTGATTTTGCTTTGATCGAACCGGGTATATAGAAGGGTTCCTTTGAAACATCAGGAGCATAGTAAGGTTCTCCAGAGGCTGCAACCTTCCCAACTATCCCCTCTTCCCCAATTTTTAATCTGAGACCCATAAACTCTTTAGCTAATTCTACATTATATTCAAGAGTGACAAACTCACCTCCTTCTTCAACAATGAAAAGAGCTATGAGCTCATATCCAAAATGAGTTGTTATTTGCTTGAATATTTGTTTGCTCAATTCATCAAGGTTAAGGTTTGATACCATTGTTCGACTTATCTCAGAGGATATCCTCAAATTATTCGTTGTTCTATTTAGTTCATTAGTGAGTCTTACATTTAACAGGATAATTCCGAAAACATTTGAGAAAGTTTTTATCAATTCCTTAATCTTCTCAAGTTCACTAGGTCTTTCATTGTAATAAGCGACATAAAGTATCCCCTCAACCTCTCTTCTTGATATTATAGGGACAGCAATTGCAGACTTCCACTTTCTTCTTTGAATAACAGGATTTAGCGTCGAAAGTTCGGTGAGGTCTTCCACCTCTACTATATCCTTTTTTCTAATGACCTCGCCAGATATACCTGTTGACAATCTTGCTTTACTTTGGTGGGTAGTAAATTCTTTTTCTTCAGGATAATAATCATAGGTAATTTTCTCTGGATTGTTCTTAAGGAGAAGGAGAGAAGAATAATCAGCATTAGTAATTTTGGTAGCTGTCATGAGCACTTTTCTAATTATCTCTTCTTGCTTACTTAAAAGCGAGGCATCATTTAGAAATTGTGTTATCAATTTAAAGATTTTTTTATCCTCGTTAAATTTCATAATAAAAGATTATCCTTAATGCGATATATGTCAAGGCTTGGCAAGAACAACACCTGTTATTGACAAAATCTTCTAAGCATTTAACATTAAATTATGATTCTATTTCTTCTTAAAACAAGGATAAAAAGGGCTATTAAATCTATTTCCTCGATGAAAAAATCCAATTTTCTTACCTATTCCCTTGTCATTGTAGTATTCTTCTTAGGAGGTTATTACTTCTTTTATCGTTTGTTCGGCTTCCTCTCCCCTATTGAACTAATAGGAACTATCATTGCAGATAAACTTATCTCATATTCATTCTTTATTTTTTTATTACTACTTCTTATGAGTAATGGGATAACCGCCCTTTCAACCCTCTATCATTCAGAAGAACTCGATTACCTGCATTCAACACCTCTGAAGCCTTTTAACATATTTACCTTGAAATTGATTGAAACAGCGTTCTATTCCTCTTGGGCTACTCTTATAGGAGCTTTGCCCCTTGTCCTCTCTTACCTTGTCGTTTTTACCTCTTCTACTTCGAAAATAATCCTTATTCTCATTCCTCTATTGGCTTTTATCTCCATTCCTGCCGGCTTTGGAGTTTCTATTATTATCCTTCTGAAGAGGATGAGACCTCGCTTTACTGTAAAACAACTGGCGGTTGTTCTTGGGGCTTTGTCAATTTTTGTTATCTATATTTATATAAAGACGACTCCATACAATTTTAATGTGCCAAACACCCTGAATCTTGAAGCAATTAACCAATTTGTCCAGGGTCTTCGGGTTTCAAATCCCTATTTCCCAAACGAATGGTTTTACAAGTCTGCCTCAGGTCTTACAAATAACAATATGGAATTGTATGGAAGGAATACTGTATTACTCTTATCTGCCGGTCTAATTTCTATATCCCTTGTCTTCCTCCTTGCAAACCTATTTTACAAAGTGACCTGGACCTCATCAGGAACTAATTCGCAACCTTCATTAATACATAAAAGGCCTTTATTCAATAGATTGCCTAAGTTTCTCAATCTCCTTCAGAAAGATCTTAAGGTATTTTTGAGGTCACCTCTTCAATGGTCTCAACTTTTGATTATAGGAGTCCTTCTTATAATCTATACTTTCTCGCTTCGGAGGACACCTCTTTATGTCAGGGATCCCTTCTGGCTTTCAGCTCTTGCTCTTATTAACACTGGCTTTATCGGGTATATCACTGCGACTCTTTCTCTTCGTTTTGTATATCCTCAAATTAGCTTGGAAGGGAAGACCTGGTGGATTCTCAGGTCTTCGCCCTTATCCGGGAGATTAATACTCAGTTCAAAGGGGTTCTTTTTTCTCTTTGTAAATCTTATAATTGCAGAATTAGTAGTAACCTCTTCAAACATAATACTTGTTAAATACTGGCTGGTTGTTTTTCTCTCATCTATTTTAGCTGCGATTTTTTCAATTGTATCAGTCTTTTTAGCTATTTCCTTTGGGATCATCTTCGCCGATTTTTCCGAGACCAATCCAGCTAAAATAGCCTCAGGGGCGGGAGGGCTTCTTACAGCAGCTCTAAACCTTATATATATCGCTTTTTCAATCCTATTCTTCGGAAGTCCAATCTCTACCTATATTAGAGGTAGATTGCAGGGAAACCCGGTTGAGATTCGTAATTCCCTCATTTTATCTTGTTTTTTGTTTTTGCTTCTAACTGCGATTATTGTGGCTGTACCGCTAAAACTTGCAAAAAGGAGAATAAATGAAATCGAAGCCTGAGAGGTGAGTTATTTTACTTGACAAGACCAACAGAGGTTCTATAATTCGTGAAAGGAGGTTTTATGGAAATTGAGTTTGAATCTCTTAAACTTATTTCGGATGGAAAAATCAGAGATAAAACAAGAACCGTATGGGAAAGAGCTATCAAGGAGGGAGATTGGAATGATATTTCCGATATACCTTTTACCCTCCTTATTGAAACAAAAAAGACGCTCCTTGATCACACAAACACTGTCACCGAAATGAGCATTGGCGTTGGGAAGGCAAGGGGTGATATTGATTTTGATATATTAATATCCGGAGCCATCCTGCACGATGTGGGAAAACTCCTTGAATATGAAAGGAAGGATGGTAAAATTATTAAGAGCGAATACGGGAAAAGGATTAGACATCCCATAATAGGGGCAATGCTTGCCAGGGAAGCGAGTTTGCCACTTTCGATTCAGCATATCATTTTAGCTCATTCAGTAGAAGGTGAAAAACTAATTAGAATTCCGGAAGCAATCATTGTCCATCACTGTGATTATATTGATTTTTATATAGAAAAGTTAAAGACAGCGGTCATTAACAGTTAAATCAGAATACACTTATATTCACAAATTTACCGGGGTCCTTTCGAATTTCTGCAAGTAGAGTATCAAGATTGGAGGAGGTACTGACTAAATTATTATAGAGTTCTTCATCATATATAAGTTTTCCAATAGTTCCTTTCCTACTATTTATCTGGTTTAAGGTATTTTTTGCTTCTTCAATGGTTAAGGATAACTCATTCATTATATCTTTTGAATCTTCCAGGCTCTCACCCCCTCTGGCTATTACCCTTTTAATTCCCGCTCTATTTTCCTTTAACAACATTTCCACTTCGCTTAGGGTAACCTGAAAATTCTTTAATACGCCTGTACCACCAGATACTCCACCTTTCAAAATTTCAATCAGTTCTTCTACTTTGGTTACAATAGCTCCAATCTCAACGGTTGAAAGGCCAAGATTTGGTTGACCTATGAGTGTCCTGGATAAATCTAAGGGCTCATCAGCTATCCCTGGATCCATAACTACTGTTTTTGTTCCAGATATCATTGCAACATCCTGGATTGAAGCAGTGGCATCTTTTTTTAGTTTAACGCTATTTTCTAGCCACACTCTTACCAGGACACCCCCCTTCTGCATCTTCATATCAACAACCTTTCCCTTTTTAATTCCGTATATCCTCACCGGATCATTTATCGTTAACCCACTTACATCATTATAAAAGATATTTAAACAGTAGCCCTCCTTCCCGACATTGAACCTGAGTAGCCAAAGTTGTCCAATTACGAAGAGGGCTAAAATAATAGTAATAAAAATTCCCACTTTTACTGTCTTTGACCGATTCATAAAAAACCTCCTATCTAAAAACCAATCTTGATACAATTAAATCGAGGAACAGAACAAGAATTGTGGATGAGATAACTGCCTTAGTCGTTGCCTCTCCAACTCCCTCTGCCCCCCCTTCAGCTTTAAGTCCATAGTAACAACCCATTAAGGTAAGAGCAAAACCAAATGTTATTGATTTTATCAAACCTCCATAGAGGTTAGTTGGGATGTAATTTAGACGAACACCTCTCCAGTAAACAGCGGTTGTGATATTCAAACTGGAGATTGAGAGAATCCATCCACCAACTATTCCAGTAATTTCTGATACAATAGTAAGGAGTGGAAGAACTACAATTCCAGCAAAGATGCGGGGAACCACCAAATGCTCTATAGGATTTATTGCAAAAGCCTCAAGGGCATCGATCTGTTCGGTCACTTTCATTGAACCCAATTCAGCTGCAATAGAGGATGAAACTCTCCCTGCTATTATCAGACCAATAAGAACTGGTCCAAGTTCTATAAACATCGCTTTAGTAACAGCCATTCCAACATAAACATCAGGCATATAATTCGCCGCCTGATAATTTGCTTCAAAAGCTATGACCATTCCTGTAAAAAGTGAAGTAAATAACACTAAAGATAGAGATTCTATCGCCTGGAAATATATCTGTCCAAGAGAGAGGTCAAACTTCCGATAAATTCCTCTTATATTAATAAGAACTTGCCAGATTAATAAGCCCACAGAGCCTATATATTCCATAGCAGCTAAATTTTTTTTCTTTAGAGTTAACATAGAATGAATCTATTTAAAAAGTAAATTATGTCAAGAAGCTTTTTTCTCATGAATCTTTCATTTTTTCTTGAACAAAGTCAAGCAAGAATTTATGTATAAGAGGTGTTCCTGCTACAATGTTGCCTCTAAGGATATCATCTCCCCCATCTTCATCGGTAATTACAGCCCCTGCTTCTTCCACCAAGAGCCAACCTCCTGCCACATCCCAGGGAGATAAGCCAAATTCTATATCGCCATCAATTCTTCCACTAGCGATGTTTGATAGCTGGAGAGCTGCAGAACCAAAGATCCGTAAAGAATTAACCTCCATTATAAGTTCCTTTAATCCATCCATAAATTTTTTCCGTCTGTGGTAAGCGAGTGGTGGAAAACCTAAAGAAATAAGGGATTTTTCAGGTTCTTTAATATTAGAATATTTTATTGGGGCATCGTTGAGAAAAGCGCCTTTACCCCTCTTTGCTTTAAACAATTCATCTTTAATGGGATCGTAGATTACACTCAACAGGATTCTTGAATTCTCTTCATAGGCAATTGATACGCAGAAGTAGGGAATTCCATGCATAAAATTATGAGTTCCATCAAGGGGATCAATAAGAAACCTTCCCTTTCCAGAAATTTTCGTTCCCTCTTCAGCATAAATACCTATTCCTGGAAAACTTTTTTGTAACCCCTCTACCAAGAATGCTTCTGATTCAGTATCCGTCTTTGTAACATAATGGCTAGGGCTCTTTATCTTTATCTCACCTTCCTTAAGTTTCCTGAAAGAACTCCGAATCAAATCTCCCGATTTTCTTGCGAGTTCTATTAATTTATCTAGAATGTATCCTCCTTATCTAAAATCTATGCCCTGGGATGGGCTTTTTTGTATTCTTCCTTAAGTTTCTCAATACTCATATGGGTGTAAATCTGGGTGGTAGACAAAGACTCATGCCCCAATAATTCCTGGACAGCCCTGAGATTTGCACCTCTGTTTAAAAGGTGCGTTGCAAAGGTGTGCCGCAAGGTATGCGGGCTCATCCGATGTAGAGTTGTAACTGAAGAAATGGCCCTTTTTACAATCCTCTGGAGATCCCTCTGCCCCAGTCTTTTCCCGGATTTACTGAGGAAGAATGGACCATCTTTATAACCACGGACTTCAGATAAGTATCTCCCAAGCCACTTAGAAGCCATTCTTCCGATGGGAAGTATTCTCTCCTTTTTTCCTTTTCCATAAACCCTGAGTAATTTACTCTTGAGGTCTACCATAGAAAGGTTCAGATTGGTTAGTTCGGAAGCTCGGATACCAGTGCCGTAGAGAAGCTCAATTATTGCTCTATTTCTTATATCAAGATCTTTATCTTCAGGGATAGAATCAAAAATTTTCTCCATCTCCTCTTCTGAAAGGAAGGAAGGAATAAAGACTTCTGTTTTTGGGGTTTTTATTGAAATTGAAGGATTTCTCTTTAAAACCTTATTTCTAACAAGAAATCGGCAGAAAGATTTTATAGCGGATAGTTTCCTGGCAACAGAAGATCTTTTATAACCATAGGAAAGGAGTTCTCCCATAAAACCTCTAATATCCTTTTTTTCAATCTCAGTTAAATCATCCTTGCCTATTTTTTCAAGGAAACTTTTGAATTCTTCAAGATCTGTTTTATAACTCCTTATCGTCAAATCAGAATATTCTCTTCTCACCCGTTCTTCAAGGAATAAATCGATTTTTTCTTCTATATTCACGTCTTCAACTTCCTTTTTTCTGCAGCAGGAAGGAGAACATTATTCAATATTAGACGATAACCCGGGGAATTTTTATAGAATTCAAGATAGGTTGGAGGATCACCTACGAAATGTGCATAATCTTCTGGATCATGACCTCCAAGGAAAGAAAAACTGCCTTTACCGAATTTTCCGTATAAATACTTAACTTCTTCAGTCTTAGGGACATCCCCTAAAATAACTATATTATCCTTTAATTTACTTCGCTTAAAGCCTGTATCTTGCCCAAGAAACTCCTTTATTTGTTTCCTATGATTCTGTGTGAGGATTGCAGGAATGAGATCTCGTTTTGCCATGAAAGTTCGTATTTGAAAACGGCTTCCCTCACCTCTCTTTGCTGCAAACTGCGTTATATCTACATCTGAATGCTCATAAATGCTTAAGGAGATTATAAGGTTTATATCTTTAAGAAATAGAGTGTTTTTATAATTTCCCTTCTTCCACCATTCCCTGTCAATACCATCCTTGTCTATCTGCACTGGGACGATATCTACATCATAATAAGCAAGAGCGATATCAAGGGTGATTGGTGCAGAACACATAGCGAAGAGGAACCCTCCATCACCAACAAATTCTCTAATCTTCCTTGCCACCTCATGTTTCATCTCCCATACTTTTTTGTAGCCAAGTCTTTTTGCCATTCTCTTATTAAGTTGCACTTCTTCTCTGTACCATTTTGCATTAGCATAATGATAATAGAATTTGCCGTATTGTCCTGTAAAATCCTCGTGGTGCAGATGTAGCCAGTCATAATTGGATAGTTCACCTCTAAGGATATCTTCATCCCATACTCTGGTGTATGGAATCTCAGCATATTCAAGGGCGAGAGTTACAGCATCATCCCAAGGTCCTTCAAATTCAGGGATGTACACAGCAATTTTTGGAGCCTTCTCTAATCTCACTCTCTCCATATTTTGCCTTTCTACTACAGCATAAATATTATTTACCATGTCCTCATCGATTGATATTGTCAGAATACCCCTCTCATCTGCTTCCTTTTTTATCCCTTTAAGTTCCGGGAGGAGAAAACTACCTCCTCGATAATTCAGGAGCCATTCGGCGTTGAATCCCTGACTCAGAACCCAATAGGTAAGGCCATAAACTTTCAGGTGATCCGTTTGCTCTGCATCCATTGGAATGAGTAACATTGCTATAATGAGGAACATCATCTTTAAGAAAGTATTCCAGCTATGGATTTTGTCAACCACTTTTAGAAATATAACAGATTCAGAGTATCTTGGGTAGGGTTTCTGTTATAGGGGCTTGACTTATCTATCCAAAGTATTAAAATAAAAAATGAGGGGGCGAAATGGATTTCGACGGGATGGTTTTGGATTGGAGGCTGCATGTCGAGTTGCCATAACTCGTAAAACTGTGGTGCTAATTTAAATGGCAACGTAAATTTTGCCTTGGCAGCTTAAATAAGCTGTCCGTCCTCCAGAGAGTCTTTCCTCTACTCTCTGGAAGGGTGTCATAGAAGAGGGATAGTCTGTAATCCTTGCCAGAGGATTGCAGATGAAAAATTAACTGGCTTGGCTTTTCTTTCTCCTGTGATTGGGAGAAGATTAGCGAAAAAGAAAACAATCACTAAGCCTGTAGAAGCTTCCAAACATCCATTTCGGACGCGGGTTCGATTCCCGCCGCCTCCATTATTATAATATTAAAAACTGGAGGTTATTGTGAAAATAACGCCTTTAGATATAAGAAAACAAGAATTTCGAAATTCATTTAAGGGTTATGATAAAAATGAGGTAGATATTTTCCTTGAAATGGCTGCAAAAGAAATGGAGAATATCGTTCGTGAGAATAAGAGGATGGAAGAACAATTAAGAGAACTGGATCTTAAAATCGAGGATTACAAAAGAATGGAAAAAACTCTTCAGGATACCCTTACCTCCGCTCAAAAAACTACTGAGGAGATAAGACGGAATGCGAGAAAAGAAGCTGATATGATTGTTGAAAAGGCTAAAATTCAGGCTACCGAGATTGTGGATAACGCAGCCACAAAGGTTCGTAGTCTTAGAAACCAGATAATAGCTTTAAAAAATCAAAGAGACGGATTTATTTCACAGCTTAAGGGATTTCTTTCTTCTCAATTAAAAATGCTGGAGGAAATGAAAGATATAGATATATATGAAGTAAGGAAGGAAGAACTTACAGTATCAGAAGAAACAAAAGAAACGAAGAAAAAAGTAAGAGAACTCTTTAAGAAATAAGGAGAGGTTATGGAAGGAAGCGGGGTAAATATAGATTTTGAATCATTGTCTCAGAGTAAAAAAGCAGTTCTTGAATCTTTAAACTTTGAAAAGCCTGATATAGGAATCATTCTTGGGTCCGGTCTGGGTGGAGTAGCAGATGAAATAGAAAAACCTGTAAAGATTTTATACAAAGATATCCCAAATTTCCCTGTATCTACCGTAAAAGGTCATGAAGGTATGTTAATTGGTGGTGAACTCAAAGGGAAAAAGGTTTGTGCTATGAAGGGAAGGTTCCATTATTATGAAGGGTATAATATTGGGAAAGTATCTTATGGGGCTCAGTTATTATGTTCTTTAGGAATTGATACTCTCATAGTCTCAAATGCTGCTGGAGGGGTTAACCCAGAATTTGAGAGGGGTGATATAATGATAATAACGGATCATATAAATTTCTTTCCCGAGCACCCCTTAAGGGGAAAAAATGATGAACGTCTTGGCCCAAGATTTGTGGACATGTATAATGTATATGACAGGGGATTGGTCAAATTTACAGAAGATATAGCTCTTGAAGACGGTATTAAGGTTCGAAAAGGTGTTTATTTTGGTCTCCAGGGACCTACCTTTGAAACTGCTGCCGAGTACAGAATGATTAGAATTTTAGGGGCAGATGCAGTAGGAATGTCAACGGTGCCAGAGGTGATCGTTGCAAGATGGACGGGGACAAAGGTTCTTGGTTTATCCATAATCACCGATTTGGGACTTCCAGACACCCTCGAACCTGTAAATCAAGAGGTTGTTCTAAAGGCAGCAGGAGAGGCTGCTCCGAAGCTATCAAGGTTAGTGGTTAAAGTTGTTGAAAACCTATAAGTTAGTAGCCCTTTTAGCACTTCTCCTTTTTTCTCCAGGTTGCAAGAGAAAGAGCAATTATGAAAAAGCAATGGAGTACTATAGTTCAATGAGGACTACTCAAGCTTTACTTCTTCTTAAATATTCAAATATTCCTCGTGAGGTTTATCTTGAAGGGAAAATCTACCTCAAAATTAATGATCCAAGAAGAGCGTTAAAATCCTTTGAAAAATTGATAGAAATCGCTCCCGAGTGGAAAGAAAAAGTCCTGGTAGATTTAAAGAAGGCAGGTGAAGATGCTAATAGAAAAAGTATGGATTTTACTGCCGTTTTGATCTACAATAAAATATTGGAATATGACCCTGATTTTGAATTGGGCATGAAGAACTTCCTCCTTGGAGATTGGTATTTTGACTCACAAAATTATGATAAAGCCATAGAGTTTTATCAAGCAGGGTTAGATTATGACTCGTTAAATGTTGAGGTAAGACTCAAGTTAGCACAATGTTTTATTCACAATGACGATTTAGTATCCTCTTACGAGACGCTGAAGAAGGGAATGGAAACAAACTCTTATTGGCGGTTTAAATACTGGCTTGGGAAGGTTTCTTTTCAACTTGCAAAAAAGAGGTACAAAGAAGGGAATTATAATTCAGCGGAATTGTATCTTGGTGAGGTGATATCCGCCTCTCTCCCCAAAGTCTTGGTGGATGATGCCTATTTCCTCCTTGGGGATATTAGACTCAGTCAGGAGAAATACCAGGAAGCTAAGTCCTGCTACAGAGAAGTTTTGAAAATAAATAGATTTGCAGAACCGAACATTGCAAGAGAGGCAAAAGATAGGCTAAGAATTATAGAGAATATGGAGAAAAAATCTTGAAAAGAGTTATCCTTGGTTTCTTATTAATAGCCTTGATTTCTTGCACCCATAACACTAAACCCACCCTTTTATCTGCAGAAGAGGAATATCAGAGGGCTTATAATTATTTCAAGAAAGGAGATTACAAAAAAAGCATCGATCTATTCAAATTCTTCTTTAACAGACATCCAGGAAGCCAGTGGGTAGATGATGCTCAATTCTACTATTCAGAATCTTATTATCAAATTCATGACTACACAACCGCTCTTCAAGAATTCCAGTTCCTTATTAATAATTTCCCAAGTTCAAAATGGAGTGAAAAGGCTCTTCTCAGAAAGACACAATGCCTTGAGGAGTTTTCACCGAGAGTCCAACGAGATCAAGAGTTGACCAAACAATGTCTGGAGGCTTATGAAGAGTTTATTGCACGATATCCCTACTCTAAATGGATAGAAGAGGCAAAAAAGGGCAGGGATAGGATCCAGGAAAAACTCAACCAAAAGCACCTTGAGATAGGAGAGATTTATATGAAGATGGGAAAGAACGAAGCAGCCAAGATATATCTAAAAGAAGTTGTAAAAAAGAGTGAAAAATGGAAGAACAGGGCTTATCTACTATTAGGGGATATCTCACTTTCCGAAGGTAAAGATTCCCTCGCAGCCTTTTATTATGGGGAAGTAAATGGGGAATTTGAAAAAGAAGCGGCAAAAAAGTTAGAAGAAATCCAGTGAAGGGAGTTTTTGGGGGTAATTTCGATCCAGTGCATATAGGGCATCTTATACTTGCTATGGATGCAATCAGGTTGTTAAAACTTGAAAAAGTTTTATTTATCCCTGCCTTTAAGTCACCATTCAAAGAGGGCTTTACCTCGACCCCATTTGAACATAGATATAAAATGTTAGAACTTGCTACCAAGGACAAATCTTTCTTTCAAGTGTTAGATATTGAAGGTAAAAGGAAGGGAATTTCCTATACCTATGATACTTTAAAGGAGCTCAAGCAAAAAGGAGAAGAACTTTGTCTTCTCATTGGAGAAGATCAGGCAGTTGAGTTTCACAGATGGTATAGGTGGAAAGAGATCCTAAAAATGGTTGATGTCTTCGTTCTCAGAAGAAAAAAAGATCCAAAGAAATACCCTGAAGGTCTTAAGGATTTAAAATCCAGAACAATAGAGATTTCTTCAGCTGAAATAAGAGATTCTATAAGGATGGGAAAGCCCGTAGATTTTCTGCTCCTGGATAAAGTCCTTAAATATATAAGAAAACACAATTTATATAAGGAATAGTTTTTCTACCCTAACTTCTAAAGGTTTACAAAACACAAATACCTCTATTAGGTGTACCAGGTTGACTTTTTTTTTGGGGAGCCTATATTCACAATATGAAGTATATATTTATTTTGCTAATGATAGCCGGATTGTTTGGTTGTGAAAAAGAAAATAATCTGGAAATAACAAAGGAAAGCGAAAGGGTAACTTCCTTTACACTTAAGGAAGTGAATAAAAGTTCGCTTCAATGGGAGCTAAAGGGAAAAAGAGCGGTATATTTAAGGGATACCATCGTGATATATGAATTACAATTGTTCTTCTATAATAGAGAAGGAAGTTTTACTTCAGAACTCAAAGCAGACAGTGGATACGTCTTTGAAAACACAAAAGACTTAAGAGCTATGGGGAATGTTATTGTTCAGTCAAAGGATTCTACAATTCTCTGGACAAGAGAGTTGAACTGGATACAGAAGGAACAAAAGATTCAGACAGAAAGTCCTGTAAAATATAAGAAAGGTGATAAAATTTATACTGGAAAAGGTCTGGAGTCAGACTCTGATTTGAAGCATATCATAATAAAGGAAAAATTTCAGGGGAAGGGTGAATTTGAATGATCCTTTTGATTTTAATGGTTCCTTACCAGATCCAATCTGGAACAATGGAAATTGTAAACAGAAATAAAAATATATTCAAAAATGGAGTAAAGGTATACTCCAAAAACCTATATATAATTGCAGAAAATGGGGTTGAAACTGACAGTTCTTTGGTTCTTAAGGATAGCGTTTATGTCGAAACCAAAGATTTTCATTTTATTGCAAACAACCTAAATTACAAAACACCCTATAGGATTTTGTTCGCCAGAGGTAACATAAAGATCTGGAGAAAGGATACTCTGAAAGGGGATTCTCTGATCTTCTACAGAGATAGTGAGTTTGGAAAAATGTTCGGAAGGCTTTTGTATATATCAGATTCAATCACAATTCAAGGAGAATCTGGGGATTTCCATCGTGATTCCATAATCCTAAGAGGTAGACCAAAATTTACTTCTCCAAGAATAACCATTAATTCTGATTCTGCAGTTTACTTTATCAAAGATTCAACCTATAGATTTCTATCAAACGTAATTTTTGAATCTTCCAAAATTTCAGGAAATTCAGGGGAGCTAAAATATCTGGAAAATAAGGAAAAATCTATCCTTCTGGATCATCCTATAATAATTCAGAAAAGAGACACAATAACTGGAGAGAAAATAGAAGTCAATCATAAAACAAAAATCCTGAATGCATTTAAAGGAAGAGCAGCCAACTATACAGAGAGTGGAAAGAATGTGGTATCGGGGGATACAGTCAGGGTCTATTATCAAGAGGACTCAATTGACAGTGTAATGGTTCTCAAAAAATCAAGGGGTAGATTTACAGAAAATGAAACTGGAAGCAAGGAATCTCGTTAAGGTTTACAATAAAAAAAGAGTTGTTAATGAGGTAAATATCGATTTAGAAAGAGGTCAGATTGTTGGTCTCCTTGGACCAAATGGAGCCGGAAAAACCACAACTTTTTATATGATTATGGGTTTCATAAGGCCTGAATCGGGGAAAATTTATCTCGATGGAAAGGATATTACCGAGAAACCAATGCACAAAAGAGCACAGTTAGGAATTGGTTATCTACCTCAAGAAGCTTCTATCTTTCGTGGCCTCTCAGTTGCAGAGAACATAATGGGGGTTCTGGAAATTCTGATCCAGGATCCCGAGAAAAGAAAAGAAAGATTTGAAGGATTAATTCAAGAGTTTAAATTAGAGCCTATATTTGAAAGAGTAGGATATAAACTTTCTGGGGGTGAGAGAAGGAGAGTTGAAGTCGCACGAGCTCTCACATCTGATCCCAAATTCTTGCTCCTGGATGAACCATTTACAGGAATTGACCCTATTACAAGGGAAGAACTTCAGGAAATGATTCGCAATCTCCAGAAAAAAGATATAGGAATCCTTATAACAGACCATAATGTCCGTGAAACTTTGCAAATAACAGATAAAGCTTATCTAATGTTCGATGGAGAAATCAAGATTGAAGGTAGAGCTGATGAACTGACCGCAAATGAAACAGCCAAAAAATTGTATTTAGGAGAGAAATTTAGTCTATGATAGGAAAGTTTTCTCGAAGTCATGAACTAAAAAATATCCAGGAGCTCAGACAGAAATTGAGCCCAATGCAAGTGCTACGAATAAAAATTACACAGAGTCCACGCTTAGAACTGGAGCATCTTATATATCAAGAGCTCGAAGCGAATCCGATGTTGGAGTTCGTCAAAGACGATGAATTGAATGAATTTCCATATGAGGCAGAGAAAGAAGAAAAAGATCAACTTAAAAAGGCATTAAAAGAATTTTTTGAGGATGATTTTTCCACGTATTTCACACCTGCTGAATTAAAGGAACCTCCGGAAAAACAAATTCCCTATGTATCTACCCTTGCTGAAGAGTTAAAAAGTGAATTAAGAATGGAGACATCTGATGATGAGTCAATAAAAATAGGAGAATATATAATAGATTCACTGAATGACAAATGGTTTCTTGATACTCCCCCTTCATCCATTGCAGAGTATTTCGGAGTTGAAAGAGACAAAATCGAAGAGCTCCTTAAACTAATTCAGAGAATAGGTCCACCAGGAATTGCTGCTCAGGATTCGAGGGAATCAAAACAACTCCAAATGGAAAGGAATCCTGAAAAGTGGAAACTGGAACTAAAAATAGTAAAAAATTATTGGGATTTTTATAAAAAGAAAGAGATTGAAAAGCTCTCAAATTCAATAAATATAGATAGAGAAAAAATAAAAAAAGCATTCAAGAATATAGAGAAGTTGAATCCGCATCCAACAAGCAGAAATTCTGGCAGGGTTAGATATGTAATTCCAACTGTTGTTGTAAAGAGAAAGGGAGAAGATTTTGAAATAGCAATTAACGAACCAAATCTTCCCTTTATACGACTAAACACAAAGTATCTTCAAATCCTGCAATCGCCAAGAAATTATGATAAAAAGACGGTCGGGTTTGTTGAAAAATGGCTAGAAAGAGCAAAATTTATTCTGCAGTCTCTTGAGATGAGAAAAAAGAACTTTAGGAACGTAATAAACTATATTACCCAGGAGCAAAAGGATTTCTTTAAAAGGGGTGTCCTCTTTATGAAACCATTAAAACTTAAAGTAATAGCAGAAGCTACAAACTTAAGTGAATCTACAATTTCAAGATATATTAAGGATACCTACATCCAGACACCAAGGGGTGTTTTTCATCTAAAATATCTCTTAAGCGGTGGTATTAAGGGTGGAAATGGAATGGTTTCTACAAACGCAATCAAGGAAAAAATAAATCGAATGATTGAAATAGAAGGTGAAGAACCGTTATCAGATGAAGAGATAAATAAGAGATTAAAAATGGAAGGAATTAATATTTCGAGGCGAACGGTAACTAAATACAGAAACCAGATGGAAATTCCGTCCCGGCCAGAAAGAAAGAAGGAGAAAAAATTAAATGAATAGAGAAGAGATTGGAGATATAGCAAGATTAATATCGAAAGCTGCAAAGAAGAGCCCCTCAAGAGTTTATATCAAAGGGAATATTTCTTCAAACTTACTTAGAAATCAGCCTTTCCAGTCATTCGAAGGGAAAGATTTCTTTCTTCTGATCGGTGATTGGCAGGAAATAAATAAGTGGTTGAAAAAAAACAAAGATAAAATTACAGAAACGAATATTTCTATTGAAGGGAGATATTCTGCATTGCCCTTGAAGGACTTATCAACTATTGAGGCAAGAGTGGAACCTGGAGCAATTATAAGAGAAGGAGCAGAAATTGGAAGGGATTGTATAATTATGATGGGTGCGGTGATAAACGTAGGAGCTCACATCAAAGAGAGAACAATGGTTGATATGAACGCAGTAATCGGTGCAGGGGCAGAAATTGGGAAGGACTGCCATATAGGAGCTGGCTCTGTAATTGCAGGAGTCCTGGAACCACCTTCTAAGAAGCCCGTTATCATCGAAGACTCTGTCCTCATAGGAGCAAATGCAGTAGTTCTTGAAGGAGTTAGAGTTGGAAAAGAGGCAATAATAGCAGCCGGTTCAGTTGTCATTGAAGACGTTCCAGAAGGTAAAGTTGTTGCTGGCATCCCGGCAACCATCATAAAATCAACCTCAGAAGTCAGTGAAGAGAAAAAATCAATTTTAAAGGATTTAAGAAATAGATGAAAAAGAGGATAAATTGCATCCTGGATATTCTAAAGAGAGCTCCTTCTCCTTTCATCTCTATTCAAAGCCTTAAAAGAAAATGCGGAAAAAATATAGATTCTCTCCTTAAGAAACTCGAGAAAGAAGGAAAAGTTGTATCAAAAGGTAAAAAATACTCAATTCCTGAGAGAGCAGGTTATATTAAAGGAATTTTCGATGGGAAAAGAGAGGGCTATGGTTTCTTGATGCCAGCAGGAGATATGAAAGACCTCTTTATCTCTCCAAATGATACATACACTGCACTCAACACCGATTTAATCCTTGCGAAAAAGACAAGAAAATCCAGAGGTCGCTGGAAAGCAAGAGTTGTGCAGATAATTGAGAGAGGAAGAGAATACTTTTTAGGTAAAATCATTTCAGTTGACGACAAATTAGTATTTCAGCCCAATGATAAGGACATTCCTTATTATTTTGAACTGGAAAATGCCAATAGAGTTAAAGAAGGTGATTGGGTTATTGCCAAATTCTTAAAATGGACAACCCCTACCCTCTCTCCTCTCGTAAAGTTCTCAAAGAAAATCCACAAGGATAACCTCTACGATATAATTGTAAACCAGGAATACAAGCTTCGTCATACATTTCCCAAACCAGTAATAAAGGAGGTAAAGAAGGTTCCCCCTGGTGATTCAAAGGAGAGAGAAGATTTTAGTAATCTTGCAACTTTTACGATTGATCCCGTAGATGCAAAGGATCTGGACGATGCCATTTCAATAAGAAAAGACCACAAGAATTATCACCTCTGGGTTCATATATCAGATGTCTCCAGAATGGTAAAAAGGGACTCAGCAATTGATAAAGAAGCCAAAAGCAGGGGTTGCACCACATACCTCCCAAATGATACCTACTTTATGCTACCGCCTGTAATCACAAAAAAGTTAAGTCTACAACAAGGGAAAGTGTGTCCTGCTATAACTGTTTACATTTCATTTGATAGAGATGGAAAACCTCGGGAGAAAAAATTCTACAAATCCCTGGTTAAATCAGATAAGAAGTTTAGTTACCAGGAAGCTCAAAATATCCTTGAAGGGAAAGCTCCTTCAAAGTTTAAAGGGGACCTGAAAATTGCGTCAGAGCTGGCGAGAATTCTATCACTGAAGAGAAACCAGGAGGGTTATCTGGACTTTCATAGAGAGGAAGTAAAGGTAGAACTCGAAGATTCTCATCCTGCAGGTGTCTCTCCAAAAAGAGAACTATGGACAAATCAAATTATTGAACAATTTATGATTGCCGCCAATGAGGCTGTAGCAGAAAGGTCGAAAGCGAATAAAACACCTAACATCTACAGAATCCATGAAGAACCTGATAGGATGGAATTAGAACGATTCAAGGATTTGGTAGAATCCCTTGGTTTCAGCCTTGAATCCATTAAACGAGAAGACCTTTCCAATTTCCTTAGCGAAATCAAAGGTTCTACCTATGAAAGAATTTTAAACTATGAGTTGCTCAGGTGCATGAAGAAGGCAAGATACATTGCTCATCCCGAGCCCCATTATGGTCTTGCCTCAAATCTTTATACACATTTTACTTCTCCAGTCAGGAGATATCCAGATCTCATTGTTCAGAGGATACTGTTTGGAGAAAAATACTCAGAAGAAGAACTGGAAGGTATAGCTGACCATTCCACAAAACAGGAATGGTCTTCAGACGAAGCTGAACGCGAGGTTACAAACTTCTATATCCTTAAGTATTTAGAGGAAAATAAATGGGAAAAGTATAGAGGAATGGTTGTAGATATTGCCTCCGATGGAATATGGGTAGAGCTGAATGAATATCTTGTAAGAGGCTTTATTCCAATAAAATTGCTCCCCCCTGATGAGTATAAAATCAAGAATCATGCTCTCTCTGGAAAACGTCATAATTTTCAAATTGGCGACCTTTTATTCTCAAGAATTTACACGGTCTTCCCGGAAACAGGAGAGTTGACACTGGAATATTCAGGTAAGATCAAAAGAGTATAAAGAAAATTACAACTCCCTTGAATTTGTTTTTACAATTTCTACAACTTCAGGAAGGATCGATCCAGATTTCAGAATCTTCTTATCCACCAATTTAAAGATCAAGAAATACAAAATCAAAATCCCAAATCCCCAGAGAAAACCCGATACATCACTTCCCCATAAAAACTCTCCAAAAAGAATACCTCCGATAAGGAGTAGAAGAGGAAGAATGAAATTTAGCACAGTGGCAAGGATTAAATTTTTTCTATTCGTTTCAATTTCTACAACATCACCAATTCTCGCACCTTTTTTATTATTGCAGATAATTTCCCTGCCTTTCTCCCCCATCCTGCAGAATCTTGAAAAATCACAGGAATGGCATTCTATTCCTTCCTCAATGAGGACAATTGCTTTATTCTCGTTAATCCTTACAACCACCCCTTTTCGTTCCATATTACCTTTTCTTTCTGAAGTTACTTAAAGCCTCCTTAGCACGATATGAACTCCGAACAAGAGGAGCAGAAGCGACAAAATCAAAACCCATTTTTTCTCCAAGAACCTTAAATTCTTGGAATTCTTCAGGTGGAACATATCTTTCCACAGGAAGTTCTTTTCCGGAGGGGCGGAGATATTGCCCGATTGTAAGGATATTACAGTTTACTCTTCTGAGATCTTTCATTACATCCAACACCTCTTCCTTCTTTTCTCCAAGCCCAAGCATCAAACCACTTTTAATTGGAAGAGAAGAAGAATAGGTAGAGGCTTCTTTTAACAGATTAAGGGATCTACTGTAGAGAGCTTTTGGACGCACCCTGGGATAGAGTCGAGGAATTGTTTCAACATTGTGGCTGAGTACGTCAATTCCTGAATCGATTACTTTTCTTAAAGCATCTATCTCCCCTTTAAAATCAGGAATTAAGACTTCTACTGTTGTCTCTGGATTTATTCTCTTTATCTCCTTCGTTGTCATTGCAAAAAAAGATGCCCCACCGTCTGGTAAGTCATCCCTTGAAGGAGATGTTATAACGGTATGTTTCAGTCCTAAGTTTCGAACTTCTTCAGCAATCCTTTCTGGTTCCTTCCAATCAAGGGGTTTGGGAATTCCGTTCTTCACTGCACAGAACCTGCAATTTCGAGTGCAGGTATCACCCATTATAAGGAAAGTTGCTGTCCCCCTCGCAAAGCAATCACCAATATTTGGGCATTTTGCTTCTTCACAAATAGTATGAAGTTTCCTTGAGTGGAGTTCATTCCTAAGGGGTTCTGCTTTCTCTCTCCTCAGGATTGAATTTCTAATCCAGTTGGGTGCAATCATTCTTTTAACCTGTTATTTTCATCCACCTTTACGATTGTCGGAATAAAATGTTGCTTATCAGTTAGTCCGAAAGACATTATTATTACCCTATCTCCAATCTCAACAAGGTTTGCTGCAGCACCATTAACGCATATCTCCCCGTCCTTTCCATAGATAACATAGGTATAAAAACGGTTACCCGTTTCAATATCCCCGATGAGAACCTTTTCATTGAGCAAAAGCTTGGCTTTTCTGGCTAATTTCTCATCGATAGTGATGGAACCTTCGTATTCTTTGTTTGTCTCTGTCACTCGAGCCATATGAATCTTTGATTTAAGGACTTCATATAACATATTACACCTCTCCTTCTAAACCTATCCCAACTGTTATAAACCTATCTTTAAAATACCGTTTAAAGACCTCAAGAGCCAAGTCTCCTGAACAATTGGCAGGAGCCACCTTTTTAGGGTTGGAAAGATCCAACTTCCCTGCAAGATTAAGCAACTCTTTTTCACTGTAGGATAATGGGTTTAATCTTCCAAAAAGCAAATTTATCGGCTTATCAATAATTCCCTGGTCCTCAAGGATCGGAAGAATTCCTCCTTCTGATCCCCCGAAAATAGATGCTTCAAAACCCATTTTGATTAAAAGAGCCATCTCTTTAATCTTTGAATCCTTAGTTCTTAGAGCAGAAACAGATGGAAGTATTTCCTCTGTCTTTTCTATTATCCTGCACTCGGAACCAACGGAATGAATCATCTCAGTTAGATCGTTAGAAACCCCTGAAGGCACATAGACAATTTTATCAACACCTATCACCGCTTCAATCCCACCTGTGTGCTCCCATCCTTCCTTTGGTATAAATATATGTTTTATATCCCTATTCTCAATGCCTGCAATATTAAGATTTTCTTCGAGCGAAAGAGGATTTTCTCCAGTATCGAAGAGTAACATAAGGTCGGGGAAATAAACTGATACACCCCACCCTGTTGTATATTCTGGATTGAGTTTTTCACCATCAATTAGCACCTTAAACCTCATAATATTATTTTATCCGGCCTCTGTTCTTTGTCAATGGGAAAAGCTTAAAAACCCTTTGTATATTGTTCTTGTTTTACAGAGAACTTTGACTTTCAGGATAAATTCACTTGAAAAGGTTGACAAGACTGCCCATTTTTTTTATAATATATATAAAAAGGGCGATTAGCTCAGGGGATAGAGCGTTTGCTTGACATGCAAAAGGTCAGTGGTTCAATTCCACTATCGCCCATTTTAAAGGAAATAATAATTTTTTATTTATATGAAAATAAAGATAAAACTTTTAATAGATAAAAATGAATCTACTTTAGAAATAGAAAGAGGGTTTTCTTTAAAGAAAATATTAGAAGATAGAAATTCTCCCCTACTTTTAAAATATGTAGGAGCATTAAGAGACAATGAATTCGTAGATTTTCACACCCCTCTTATGGAGGAAGGTGTGTTTTGTCTACTTCCAGTTGATGATGAGAGAGCTTACCCCTTCCTCTGGCATACAACATCCCATATAATGGCTCAGGCGATAAAACGTCTATATGATGTAAATCTCACAATAGGCCCTTCGATTGAAGAAGGTTTCTATTACGATATGGAGAGGGAAGAACCATTCACCGAGGAAGATTTAAAGAAAATCTCAAATGAGATGGGAAAAATCATCCAGAGCGATTATCCTCTCGAGTATGAAGAAATCCCAAAAAGCAAAGCCAAGGAGATTTTTTCTGACAACAAATTCAAACTGGAACTGATTAATGGGATTAATGATGATTTTGTCTCTATCTACCGTCAGGGAGAATTTGTGGATCTCTGCAAGGGTCCACATCTCCTCTCAACAGGAAGGGTAAAAGCCTTCAAATTATTATCAGTTTCAGCTTCCTATTGGAGAGGAGATGAAAATAGGGAAAGCCTTCAGCGTATCTATGGTATATCTTACCCAAAGAAAAAATTACTCGATGAATACATTCAGCGCTGGGAAGAGGCTAAGAAGAGAGACCATAGAAAAATAGGAAAGCAACTGGATCTATTCAATATATACGAAGAAATTGGTCCAGGACTTATCCTATGGCATCCCAAGGGGACTGTAATAAGAGAGGTAATAGAAGATTACTGGAAGAAAGAACATGAAAAGAGAGGTTACAAACTCGTCAGAACTCCCCATATAGCAAAGGCTGAACTCTGGAAAACCTCCGGTCATTTTGACTATTATCTTGAAAATATGTTTGTCTTTCAAAGGGGTGGTGAAGAATATGTGGTTAAGCCAATGAATTGCCCATATCACATTCTTATCTATAAGAATGAGACAAGGAGTTACCGTGATCTTCCGATAAGATTTGCAGAACTGGGAACGGTTTATAGAAACGAGCGCTCTGGCACTTTGCACGGTATGCTTCGGGTTCGAGGATTTACCCAGGATGACGCCCATATTTTCTGCAGGGAGGATCAAGTTACCAGAGAGATTGGAGGAGTAGTTGATTTCGCAATTGAATTAATAAAAACCTTTGGTTATAAAGACTTTGACGTCCGCCTTTCAGTATGGGATTCTGCTCATAAGGAAAAATACGCAGGTAGTGCTGAAGAGTGGGAGAAGGCAGAATCCGCCCTTGTTTCTACCCTTGTGGAAAGGGGCATTGAGTATAAAAGAGATGTAGGAGGAGCTGTTTTCTATGGCCCAAAGATTGATATAAAGATAAAGGATGCATTAGGAAGGAAATGGCAGGGTCCAACGATTCAGTTCGATTTCAATCTCCCAAGAAGATTCAATGCAACTTATGTTGGAGAAGATGGAAAAGAACATAATGTATATATGATACATCGAGCCCTTTTTGGTTCCCTTGAGAGATTTGTAGGCGGACTGATTGAGCATTACAAAGGAAATTTCCCAACTTGGCTTGCCCCAATCCAGGTTAAAGCATTGACAATAACAGATGATGAGGTAAAATTCGCAAAAAAGGTCCAGGAAAAACTAAGGGAAGAAAGCATTCGATCTGAACTGGACTTGAGAAATGAACCTCTGTCCAAAAAAATAAGGGATGCAGAGGATCAGAAAATTCCCTATATGTTTATTATAGGAGCTAGGGAGGTTGAATCAAACACTGTATCAGTTAGACATCATAAACAAGGAGATATCGGCAGTTTTGATTTAGAGGAGATTATTTTTCGTATTAAGGAAGAGATTAAACAAAGGAGGTAAGCTATAGCAAAAAAAGCAGGACGAAAAATTAATGAACAAATAAATGCAAGGAAGGTGCAATTAATTGGTAATAATGGAGATAATAAAGGCACAGTGTATACAAAAGATGCAATAGCGGAAGCGAAAAAAAAGGGGCTTGATCTTGTTCTTCTCATGCCAGATGCAAATCCCCCTGTTTGTAAAATACTGGATTATGGCAAATATCGCTATCGCCAAAATAAGAAGGACAGGAAAGAACGTCAGAAGCAAAGACAGACGCTAAAGGAAATGAAATTTTATCCAAAGATTGAAGATCACGATTATGAAACGAAAATCAGGCATATAAGGAGATTTTTAGCCGATAATAATCCTGTCCGAATCCAGATTTGGATGCGCGGAAGAGAAAAGGTGCACCCTGAATTGGCAGAAGACCTGGCGAAGCGGATTGTTAAGGACACTGGGGATATATCAAAATTGCAGGGAGAATTAGAACCCACAGGTATAAGATTGCAGTTTCAATTGATGCCAATAGGAGGCAATAATGCCTAAGCTTAAAAATAAAGGAGCAATAAAAAAACGACTCAAGAAAACAAAAAAAGGGAAAATAAAGTTCAGAAGAGCCAACAGCAACCATCTTCAATCAAAGCACTCCAACAAGAATAGGCGCAGATGTAGCGGGGAGAAAGAAGTATCATCGGGTGATAGAAAGAGAATAAAGAGACTTATGCACTAAGGAGGTAGTAGTGGCTAGGCATAAAAATGTTGTTCAAAGAAGAAAAAGGCACAAAAAGGTCCTGAAAAGAGCAAGAGGATTCTTCGGTAAAAGAAAAAATTCTTACCGAATTGCAAAAGAGGCTGTAATGAAAGCCCTTGCCTATGCTTATCGGGATAGAAGAAGGAAGAAGAGAGATTTTAGAAGACTCTGGATAATAAGGATAAATGCAGCAGCCAGACAAAATGGTCTTTCTTACAGTAGATTTATGCATGGTCTTTATAATGCGCACATTAATCTAAACAGGAAAGTCCTTGCCGAAATTGCGGTTATGGAACCAGAAACCTTCTCACAAATTGCAGGAATCGCTAAAGAGAGTTTGAATGAATCTTAACGCCTTTAGAGAAAACGCTAAGATTGAAATTGAAAAAGTTAAAACTGATGGAGAATTAGAGAAGGTCCGTGTCAAATACTTAGGGAGAAAGGGTAACTTGACTGAAGTTTTACATTCTATCGGGGACTTACCCAAAGAAGAAAGACCTGAGGCAGGTAGGATTGCTAACAGCATAAAAAGAGAACTTGAAGAGTTAATCAAGGAAAAGAAAGAGATTCTTGAAGAGAAAAAAACTCTTCTATGGAAGGATCTTACTCTCCCAGGCAGAAAACCATTCATAGGAACTCTCCACCCATTAACGGTACTCGGAGAGGAGGTCCAGGATATATTCATCCGAATGGGGTTCTCAGTGGTAGAAGGGCCAGAAATTGAGACAGATTACTATAATTTCACCGCCTTGAATACACCTCCCGACCACCCTGCACGGGATCTCCAGGATACATTTTATCTCAAAGACGGAAGGCTCCTTAGAACACAAACATCTCCTGTCCAAATACGTATTCTTGAAAAGCACTCTCCCCCACTTCGCATCATATCCTCCGGGAAATGCTACAGGATGGATACATTTGACCCCTCACACTCTCCAACCTTTACTCAGATAGAAGGTCTGTGGGTTGATAAAAATATCTCAATGGCTGATCTCTTTGGGACTCTTGAGCTTTTTGCAAAAGAAATCTTCGGAGAAAATATCAAAACAGAATTCCTTCCGGGTTACTTCCCATTCACAGAACCTTCTTGTGAACAATTAATCCAATGCCCATTTTGTTTAGGGGAAGGTTGTTCTGTTTGCAAGAAAAAAGGGATGATAGAAATACTCGGAGCAGGATTGGTTCACCCAAGTATCCTTAAGAAACTCGGTTATTCAGAATTTAATGGTTTTGCTTTTGGTATGGGCGTAGAAAGGATAGCAATGATAAAATACAATATAGATGATATAAGATTGTTCTATCAAAACGAACTTCAATTCCTTAGACAGTTCAATGAGAGTTAATTACAACTGGCTTTCTGAATGGGTTGATATTAAATTCTCTCCATACGAACTGGCGGATCGTCTTGATCATCTCGGGATAGAAGTAGAGGAGGTAGAAATAACCTCAGATGATGCAATCTTTGAACTGAATATAATGCCAAACAGACCCGATTTACTCAGTGTTTGGGGCTTGTCAAGGGAAATTGCTGCAAAAATAGGAAGGAATTTAAAGAAAAAAATTGATTATTCCCTGCCGGACTTGAATCAAAAGGATGCTCTTAACCTAACCGTTACAATTGAGTCCGAAGAAGACTGCCCCAGATATATAGCAAGCGTAATCGACAACATTGAGGTAGGGCTCTCTCCTGCGTTTATTTCTGAAAGACTAACAAAATGTGGGATTCGTACCCTGAACAATATAGTAGATGTAACAAATTACGTCCTCTTGGAAACAGGACACCCTCTTCATGCCTTTGACTATGATTCAATCAGTGGTGGGATTATTGTCCGAAGAGCTAAAAATTCCGAGATTATCATAACACTGGAAGGAGAGAAAAAAGAGTTATCAAATGAGGACCTTGTAATTGCAGACAACAAAGGTCCAATTGCTATTGCTGGAGTGATGGGAGGAGAATCATCAGGAATTAAGGATAAAACGACAAGGATAGTCCTTGAGTCTGCATTCTTCAAACCTTCGCTTATCCGAAGAACATCAAGAAGGTTAAAATTATCCACAGAATCTTCATACCGTTTTGAAAGGACGGCAGATATAGAAATGCTACCCACTGCTTCAGCATATACCTTACATCTTTTAGGAAAGTCAGCAACTAAAAGAACAGCAAGAAAGGTAATTGACACCAATCCAACCCCCCAGGTAAAGAAAGAGGTAGAATTCTCTTACAAAAATGCAAACAAAATGTTGGGGAAAAATCTAAAGAGAGAAGAGGTTGACCGAATATTTGAAAAATTGGGGTTTGAAAGAAGGGAAACAGATGGAAGCCCCAGAATTCTTGTCCCTTCCTATAGAAGAGACATTAAAATCGAAGAAGACCTCACTGAAGAGATTGGTAGATTTATAGGTTACAATAATATACCTCGTAGATTTACCTATACAAATGAGAAGCCTATCAACTTAGAGAATAAGGATATAATAAAAATTAAGAAGATAATGGCGAGTTTGGGGTTATCTGAAGCAATAAATATTCCTTTTATTGAACCCTTCTGGGCAGAAATCCATAAAGATGAACCTGTAGAACTCAAAAATCCTATGTGGAGCGATAGAAGCATTCTGAGAAATACTCTCCTGCCTGGTCTTATAAGAAGCGTCGAGAGGAATCTGAATAAAGGTGAAGAACTCGTCCAACTCTTTGAAGTTGGAAGAGTATTCAGACAGGGGAAGGATGAAGAAGAAATGCTTGGAGCCGTGATTACTGGAAATATGCCTGTAAAGTGGCACCAAGAAGGAAGGCCTGTAGACTTTTATGATATAAAAGGTATTGTGGAGGCAATGTTGGAAAAATTAAATATAAAAGATTATAAATTTGCCGAATCCGAAGAATCTTTCTACAGGAAGGAAAGGACTCAATGTTTAGTCATAGATGGGACAGTCCCTGGATGCTTTGGTTTAATAGCGCAGGACTCCTGCAAAGCAGATATCTATGGCTGTGAGTTCAAGGTGAAATATCTGCTTGGCGCTCTCAAAAGGGGAAGCCATTTTAGTAGAACCAGCAAGTTTCCTCCAATAAAAAGAGATCTCTCTTTCATAATAGAGGGAAAGACTCCCTATGAAAAGATTAAAAATATAATTCAGGAATCGTTAACCCATGATGTGAGAATTGAATTGATGGATGAATATATAGCGAGAAGGATAGGGAAAGATAAGAAATCTCTTACTGTGAGGTTAGAATTTTCCCATCCTGAAAAGACCCTAACAGATAATGAAATAGAAGGAGATATAAAAACAGCTATTGATAAACTCAAAAGTTTTGGAGCAAGCCTACGAGAATGAAAAAGATAGATATTGATAATCTTCAAAAAATAATAAAAGATAGCATTAAGACAATAAAGGAGTTAAAGAGAGAGAATGAAGACCTGCGTCATGAAATTGAGAAGGAAAGAAAAAAGCAGAAAGAGGCACTAGAGGAATTAAACAAAATAGAGGATAAAATAAAAGAGAGGTTTTAAGTGGGAAAGGAAGTGGAAGTAAAAATCTTAAGTAATAAATATTCATTTATTACAGATAGAAATTTAGATGAAGCTTTGTCGATTGCAATGTTTGTAGATGAAGAAACCAGGAGAATAAAACAGGAGGAACCTTACTCATCTGATAATACCATTGCAATACTAACTGCTTTAAACATAGCAGATAAGCTCTTTGCTATTGCATCTGAGATTGAAAAGTTAGAAAATTATGTAGTAGTAAATAGCCCCTAATCTCTCCCACAGCCTCTCAAAGTATAAAAAGAGAGGTATCTGATGAACACGGTAATGACAGTAGTTCTTTATATTTTAGTAGCAGCAATATTCTTTGTGATAGGTTACTTTACTCAAAAGATAAGAAGGAATAAAAAGATACTAACAGCAGAGAGTAAAGCTGAAAAGTTAATAAAGGAAGCTTTAAAGAAAAGTAAAGAGACCGAAGAGAAAACCCGTGAGAAGTTAGAACAACTAAAAAGAGAGCAAAGAAGAGGATTTATAGAGGAAACAAAGGCTCAAAAAAAGCACCTCGACTTATGGGAGAAGGAACTCGAAAGAAAAGATAAAGACCAAAAAAGAACCAAAGATTTTCTATCTCAGAAAGAAAAGAACCTAATGGCCCGAGAAAAAGAAGTTCAGAAAGAAAAGGAAGAAGCGGCAATCAAGAGAAAAAGGTACACTCAACTAATCGAAGAAAAAAATAAAAGGCTTGAGGAGATATCCAGAATGACCCGTGATGAGGCGAAGGAATTACTCCTTAACGAAGTAAAAGAAGAAGTAGAGAATAAAGCAATCCAGATTGAAAACGATACAATAGCCAAAGCAAAGAAAAAAGCCAAAAGAAAAGCGGCTTATATCATAACGGAAGCCATCCAGAGATGTGCTCCAGATATTGTAATTGATTCTACTGTATCCTCTGTTTCCCTACCTTCTGAAAATATGAAAGGGCGAATAATAGGAAGGGAAGGAAGAAATATAAGAGCATTTGAAAAAGAAACAGGCATTGATGTTATCATTGATGATACACCTGAAGCAGTAACATTATCCGGTTTTGATCCGATAAAAAGAGAGATAGCAAGAGTCTCAATGGAAAAATTGATTAAAGATGGTCGTATCCATCCAGCTCGAATTGAAGAAATTGTCCAGAAGACGAAAGAAGAACTCGATGAAAGAATAACGGAAATAGGAGAGAATGCAATCTTTGAACTCGGATTACCGAAAATTAACGATGAATTGGTGAAAATGATTGGGAAGTTAAACTTCAGATCGAGTTATGGGCAAAATGTTCTTCAACATTCAAAGGAAGTAGCTTATCTAATGGGTGTTATGGCAGGAGAATTACAACTCGATATTGACCTTGCAAAGAGAGCCGGGATCCTTCATGATATTGGTAAGGGAATGAGCCAGGAATATTCAGGAAGTCATGCAGAGATAGGGGCAGATGCAGCCAGAAAATACGGAGAGTCTCCCATTGTTGTCAACGCAATTGCTGCTCATCATGAAGAGGTCCAACCTGAATCCCCAATTGCTGTCCTATTGCAGGCTGCTGACGCTATATCAGGAGCAAGACCAGGCGCAAGGAGAGAAACTCTGGAAGCTTACATTAGAAGGGTTGAAGAACTTGAAAAGATTGCATCTTCTTTTAAAGGGATAAAGAAAGTCTATGCAATGCAAGCGGGTCGGGAAGTAAGAATCATAGTTCAACCAGAATCAATATCTGATAATGGAACGAGGGAATTGGCTACAAAAATAGCCCGAAAGATAGAGGGAAACCTTACGTATCCAGGAGAGATACGAGTCACGGTGATAAGGGAGACAAGGGCGGTTGAACATGCAGAGTAAATTTTTTACAGTTTTTGTAGTTTAGGAGAAGATGTTTTGAAGGTACTTTTTATAGGGGATGTTGTGGGTAAGCCAGGTATGAGGCTCCTTTCTAATCTGGTCCCAAAATTTAAAAAGGATGAGAAATACGATCTAATATGTGTCAACGGCGAGAATTCCGCCGGAGGATTTGGAATAACAAGAAAAGGAGCATTAAAACTAAAAAAATATGGGTGTGATGTGATTACAACTGGAAATCACATAATAGACAGAAAAGAAGAAATTGAGAGTGTTTTTAGATTGGAAGATGTTATACGACCTCTGAATTACGAATCCTTTTTTCCGGGAAAAGGTTGGACAATTATTAAAAAAAAAGAAAAGAAAATTGCGGTTGTGAACCTTCAGGGACAGGTTTTTATGCCAGAGGAACCTGCCACAAGAAATCCTTTCTCGGTAATAAAGGAAGAAATTAAAAGTATCCGCAAAATAACTCCAATAATAATTGTGGATATGCATGCGGAAGCAACCGCTGAGAAGATTGCAATGAGATATTTCTTAGATGGTAAAGTCTCATCCATTATAGGAACTCACACCCATGTCCAAACTGCAGACGAAATGCTTACACAAAAAGGCACTGCATACATTACAGATGTTGGAATGACTGGTCCTTTTGATTCAGTAATTGGTATGAAGCCAGAGCCCATAATTAGAAAGTTCCTCGGCAATGAAGAGGAACAATTTAAACTCGCAAGGAAAAATGTAAGAATGAACGCTGTAGAAATTGAAATTGAAGATAAAACTGGCATGAGTAAATCTATAAAGAGAATTAATATTGCAGATACTACTTAAAGGAACAATAGTTGCAGATAAGATCATCCAGAGACTAAAGGATTTTTCTCCGAAGCGTACTCTCGGGATAGTAAGAGTTGGATCTTATCCCGGGAGTTCTTCCTATCTAAAAGGGATAAAAAAAACTGCAAGTAAAGCAGAGGTCTCTTTGGAATTATTAGAGTTAGAAAAGAATGCACCAGAAGAAGAGATTAAAAACTCTGTAAGAGAAATGAAAGAATCCGGAAAAGTTGATGGAATACTTTTAATGGAACCCCTTCCAACTTGTGCACCAATTCAGGAATTAATAGAGATTGTAGGAAAGGATTTGGATGTTGAGGGAATCCATCCATACAATCTTGGAAAAACCCTTTTAGGAGCTTCAGAGATAATAATATCAACGCCTAAAGCTGTTCTTGAATTAATGGATTTTTATAAAATAAAACCCGAAGGGAAAAACACAGTTATCCTTGGAAGGAGCAATGTTGTTGGTAAACCCCTTGCCAATCTTCTCCTAAGGAAAAGCCAGTTTGGTAATGCTACTGTAACCGTATGCCATTCAAGGACAAAGGATTTAAAAAAAATAACAAAAAAAGCCGATATTCTTATAGTATCCATAGGAAAGCCTCAATTCGTAACAGAGGAATTCATCAAAGAGGGGGCAATTGTGATAGATGTTGGTATAAACGAAAAAGAAGGCAAAATTACAGGGGATGTTGATTTCGAGTCTGTAAAAGATAAATCTTACGCAATAACGCCTGTCCCAGGAGGGGTTGGAAGTATTACAACTGCAGCACTTCTTTCTAATCTCTATCAGTTATGATAGTCTATTCCGTATCTGAAATAACTTCAATAATAAAGGAAAAAATAACACCTATTGGTTGGGTCTGGGTTCAAGGGGAAGTGAGTAATTTGCGGCCTCATTCCTCAGGCCATATATATTTTTCCCTGAAAGATGAAAACTCAATCCTCAAGGGTGTGATATTCAAGAACGATGCCCGTCATCTTGATTATAAATTAGAAGAAGGTAGGATTTTTCAAGTATTCGGTAGAATAGATATTTGGGAGAAAGCGAGTCAATATCAGATTATTGGAGAGAAAGTCCTGCCAGGAGAGCTGGGAACTTTCTATCTTCGATTTGAAGAGATCAAGAAAAAATTGGAGAGAAAAGGATTCTTTGAAGAAAGATTTAAAAGGGAGATTCCAAAATTTCCTAAAAAGGTAGGTATTATTACATCCGCAGAAGGTGCTGCGATTAGAGATGTCCTCAAAATAATAAAAAAGCGCTTTCCCCCTATAACTGTAATTGTGAGACCAACGCTCGTGCAGGGCGATGGTTCTTCTACCGATGTTATAAATGCGATCAGAGAATTTGAAGAATTTGGTGATGTAGACCTATTGATTATAACTCGGGGTGGTGGATCGATTGAAGACCTCTGGGCTTTCAATGAAGAGGAAGTTGCCGAAGAAATCTTCAATGCAAAAATTCCAATAATCTCTGCAATTGGGCATGAAAGAGATTTCTCTATATCAGACTTCGTTGCTGACCAGCGAGCGGCAACACCCACAGAAGCAGGGGGATTGGCCGTTCCATCAAGGGATGAAATAACGGTTAATTTAAATAATTTTAAAAGAGGTCTTGCTCGCTCGATTTACCAGAAAATGGAATTTTATAAGTCAAGTTTAGGAACCATTGAGAAGAGCTATGCCATTAGAAGACCGCTTTTTACCTTTGAGATGAAACAACAGTATCTTGACCATCTTCAAGATTCGTTAATTAAGTCTGGAAGAAGAAGGGCTCAAATTCTCCAGGAACGATTAAGAAATCTCACTTTAAAATCACCTGATTTATCAACTAAATCTAACCAGGTCTCCAATCTGGAAAATAGATTAGAAAGTTCAATTAATCTGTTATTAAAAGAAAGAAAACAGAAAATTAAGTCCTTGGAGAGCACAATTCAAGCGACTTCTTACGAAAAGACACTTCGAAGGGGTTATTCAATCGTAAGAAAGGAAAAAGAGATAATAAGAGATTCACAAAAATTAAAGAGAGGAGATCAACTCAATATTCGATTCTATCAAGGCAGTAGTAAAGCAATTGTTGAGGAAACTGAGCAGTAATTATTGTCTTTCAGGAAGTTAATACCTTATTTTTCCTTCAAAAGAAATATATGTCCCAGAAAAGCTATAAGAGCAGGCAAATTTCCGAGTAGACCCGCCCAAAACCATTTATTGGCAAACCAGCCTTTTTTCACTCCGAGATGTGTCTTTGATAGAAGATGACAGGAGATTGCACTTGAAAGGGCAAAGAGACTGACAAAATTTTCATAATAGTACATGTTAAAACCTCCTTTTTTGTGTTAGAGTGAGAATATTATAATCCCCCTCTTATTTACTCAGTAATCCTGGTAATAAGTGTCTATATTCAATAGTAAATCCAGGATTCATATTAAAATCATTTCTCTATTGATAACATTCTTCGTGCTATATCTTTACTCTCTTTTGGATTATACAGGTTTTTCTTTTAATGTCAAGAAATTTTTTCATTTAAGAAGAAACAACTTATAAAAGCCTGTAGAGCGTCTTTTCCGTTTTCTCATAATATTCCCCATCTTTTTTGATAAAGTCAATCCTCGCTTAAATTTACCTCAAATTAGGGGAAATCTGAATGATAATCGGATTAAAATAGGATAATATGCTTTTGTATATTTTCAGGTAGAATTACTTTCTATATGTGATACCACTTCCATACCATTGTTGGTTAACTCTAACCTTTTCATCCCATAGAAACCTGCGATTACCCCATAAGCAAGATAATTACCCGGGTGTCCATGTAATTCACCTGCTTTCTTTGATAACCCTAATAGGTTTCCAGATTCGATCAATTCCTCAATTTCGAAATGGAATTTATTTTTTGTGTTTATTTTAAGTTTCCTTATTGCAGAGTAAAGTCATAACCTTCCAAAATTGAATCAGCAACTACAACAACATCAGAATAAACAGTGTCAGATGTTGTGTAGCCTTCAGCGGAAGCAATAATTTTATAAGTATCCCCGAGAAGTATTAGCACATATCCACCAGTGCTATCAGTGAGGGTGGACAGAGTATCAAGAGTCGAAGTTACACCCTCACAAAGAGCATTTGGTATACCTGCTCCCAGAGTATCTTCCACAGACCCCAATACAGCTCCAGAAAAAGCTTTCTCAAATACCCTGAATTCAGGATGAAGTAGATATTGATCCCCCGTCCATTCTATCGACTTTGACGCCTCGAAATCTACTACAATCTCAACAGTTTCATCTTTTGTTACATCAAACTCCTGAGCAAGTTTAACCCCTGTTTCTTCTTCATTCTGGATTATCAGGGGATAAGGTACGCCATCAATCACTATTCCATTGGTATCGGCAAACTCAAGCCATATATCGGTATAATGTCCTGCTTCAAGAGTTTTAACGCAAAGCAGTCCTGTTCCACCGTTAAAGAATCTCATGATATCCCAAGTATAAGCAGAGTTATCGAGAGTTATCCATTCACCTCCTGAACTGAGTGCTCTAATTTCATTAATCTTCAGATAGATGTTATCTAAATTACGAGGGGGTGGACTATCAATCCCTAAGATTACGATCCTTCCCTCCCCTTTGCCTAAGCCACAACCAACTATAAGACCAAGGATGATAAGAATTAGAATGACCCTTTTCATAGTATACCTCCATTTAATGTGAATTATTGACATACAATCTTCTTTTAAAGATAAAAAAGATTTATGTCTTATGAGATATTACGAGATAATAAATAAAATGCAAGCCTGGATGTACGACCTTTCTATCAAAGGACATGTTGGGTCTTGTGAATATAAGTTTTAGGCGAAGTCAATTATATCTCTTCCTCTACTCCCTTGAAGAGGTCGCGAAAAGAAGAGTGGTGTCTATTCAAAAGCCAGACCGCTATCAACCCAAAGATGAAATTAGAGGTTCCACCCTCTAACAGGTGTGTCATTCGAACGGGCTCAGGCATATATGGATTTGGGAGCAACAACCCAGAGCTAACCACTGCAAAGAGAAGACCAACTACCAGAGCTGTTTCCCGGACTTTACCTTTCATCATGCGGATCACCGGAAGAGCCAGCGCAGCCCATAAAATTCCTCGTAGTAACTGGATGAGAATTAACCGCGGATTGGTTAGTAGCATGTTTCTAAAGTGTGGAAAGAACGCCAGCAGTTTTGTGCTGCCTTGATAAAATTCACGAACTGCTGGATTTTGCCAGGCAATGAAATAGCCAAAGGTGAAATAAAGAATTATGTAAATTACCGCTGTAACACATAGTTTCCATGCCCATTCAACACCTGGCATAATGAGCCGCAGGTTCTTTTTTTTAGTTTCTTCTTTCTGTTTCATTTTACCCAGGATAATAACTGACAGAGGTGAAAAGATCAAAGCTGTAATAAGCCCCATGAGGAATATAGGACCAACATTAATCGAAGGAATAAAGATAAGAGTTTCTATTTGAGACATAAAAGTTTGTGTGCCAAAAAACATAATAAAAACCACTGCGATAAGACGCAAGCCCCACCATTTTGAGCGTATGATTGCATAGCTCAAAACGGTTGTGTTCAAAATAACCATAATAATTAGTGGCAGCATTGATGCACTTGTTTGTTCAGCAGTTGCTTGTTGCCCCATTACAACACCCCCTATACTGAAAGCTATAAACATGACAATATAGAGAGCAATAAATTTTAGTACAAGAAAAATAATTGATTTAGAATTCATATAATCCCTCCTTAATTATGTTTTTCCTTATTCATCTGATACCTCTTAGTTTTTTTATCCTATTTTGCCAAACGTTTTTCGGACACAGGAAGTTGTAGAGGACAATTTGAAGATTCTAAAGTCTATAACCCAAACCTATCTTTAATGATACTCCCCCAATGTTAAGACCCCTGAATTCAGTCTCTACATTATCACCAACATCTTTTATTTTCCAATTTCCTTCTATAAAGCTATACCTCAACTCGCAATTAAGAAATATATCATAGTATATAAGAGAATTGAACCCACTTAAGAAATGAACACCTATAGGGTTAAGAGAGCCTTTTAACCAGGTTGAGGTTGTAATAAGAAATGGACTAACTATCGATTGCACATGTTTTTCTTCCCACTTAGATATATAGACTCCTATTCCTACACCAAGATAAGGAATAGTTTTTGAATTAGGTATAGATATTTTATAGATAGAGCTTAAGGTTATGGGGAAAATATTTAAACGGTTTTTATAACTCTCGTTCCCTAATGCATAAGTTACATCAAGTTTATTACTTCGTAGCAGCCTGGGGCCTGATTCCAACATCAACCCCCAATTAGAAAAATAATAACAGCCATAGAGATTTAAATCAACACCGGTCCCAAAACCTGAGACACTACCACCTGTTTGGATCCCTTCTGAATCATAATATATTGTTTTGAACCTTTAACCTGTTCGTCTTGGGGGTTGAAAGCGCCAATCCGCATTCCTACTGTAAAGGACTTCTCTTGAGCAAGAACCTCTTGGACAAAAAGGGTACACAGAAAGAAACCGATTACAATGATAAAGGTGGCCATTTTTTTTGCCATTTTTACCTCCTTTTACTTGGTTTAAAGACACCTTGCAAAATTGGGCTAAAGTTTTTCGGATAAAAGAAGTTTGCCGATAGATGAATTTTCTCTTGTAAATATCCAACCTTGAAAATTTTCATCACAATTCAACCAACATATTTTTAGTATAGGGATTTTTCTCTTAATGTCAAGAAATTCGCACTCTTCTTAAAAAGGGCATATTATCCCTGGAAATTGTTGCTTTGTAAACGGAAAAGCCGTTGATAACTGTTGGATCGCTTAGTCCTTCAGCAATTATACTACCTTTCCAGTCCTTCATCTTCCATTACCACCCCTTAAGACCATAGCGTTTAACATTCCCAGGCTTTGCAACGTTGCAACCAAAGGGAGCAATGTCTCGAAGGGCAAGGGCGATAGCCCGCAGCGTATACGCTGTGTTAGATGAAGTTGAGGCCATCAATCATTAAATTTAACTTTTCGAGTATCACTTACACAAGACGGCCTATCTGAATTCGGAAAAACGATCTCCCGGATAAAATGAACAATCTCGTTATCTGCTTTCGTAGAAAATTTAACTATTACTTCTTCACCCTGGTTTACTTGTATAGGTTCAGCAATTGGGAAAAAGGATTGACACCATTGTGTCAAAGGTTGATCAGGGGCTGTATCTAGTATAATTCCTCCCGGGAATATAACCCGGAACCAGCCAGCAAGGCCATGACAAAAGCCCTCTCTTACGACTTTGAAATGTTTCTCTACTTTAAAGTTAGAGTGCTTCGCACACTTCATATCTATGTTAATTATCCTAACAGGATTGCTTAAGATATTATCTAAGTTAAAGGTAGCAATATGAACATCGTTCGCTTGACAGAATGCAAAATCTGTGTAGTCTATCCCATAGGGTTGTTTCTTCCACCGACCAATCTTCTCATTATATAATTCTCTATCTTCAACCAGTGATAGAAATAAACTAACCGTTTCTGGAAGCATTTTCCCTTCAGGTTTTAGAAAGCGGTCTCTTGCAGATGCCAAACTGGGCAACATATTTTCCTGAACGGCAAAAACACCTAACCATTCAGACACTATACAATCGGCCTTTTCAGGAATGTCAACCTCTTCTGCCCTACCCTTTATAAACTCTATTCGATTTTTAAAACCATTCCTCTCTGCTATCTGTCTGGCCAAATTTATTATCCCTGTGGGCTCAATAGCATATACCTTCTTGGCTCCTGCCTTAGCAGCAAATAGAGCAAGAATTCCTGTTCCTGTACCTACATCAATAACAATATCACCATCTCTTACATTGGCTTCGATGGCTCTTTGATATGTCTTTGTTCGTATACTATCTGATAGCATCAAATCATGGATTCTTAATGAATCATATTTTGGTATAAAGAATGAAATAATTTCCTCCTACTTTAAACGCAATTGCAGATAATGGTCGGCGGATAAAAGAAATTGTGGAAGGCATTTTGGGTAAGCGATGTGAGCCTTTTATCAGCTGTTTGGTGACTGAGCCGAAAGCGAAGCAAGGGAGCGATAGAGACTGCAGAGTCGTTGACGAAGGGTGTCCTACCCTTTTATGATTCCCACAGACCATGGAGATTGCAATATTCTCTTGCCTCAATTTTCTCTGTTTCCATCACGAACTCCGCTTCTGGTTTTTCTCCCGGTTTAAGGAACTTTCTATAGCTTCTGCCGTCTGTCACTATCTCGATCCATTCTATGTAATGCTTCTTTTCCATCGGATGTGGAACTGAACCAACTTTGACTTTTATTTCTGTTCCTGTTTTTTCGATAACAGGCACATGTTTTTCATGACCAACGTCTTCCGTCTTTTCTTTGAGTAATTCCATTGGTTGTCCGCAACATACAAGCTGTCCTATCTCAGAATGCAGAACCTCAACTATATTGCCACAGATATTGCATTTGTAGATTTGCTTTTGTTCTGTCATATTATCCACCTCCTTAATCCAAAAGTCTTTTTTCTCCAGATATTTTCTGAATGTCACTAATATCCTGAGTTGCTTCAAGACAACCAAGATATTTGCCGTCTTTATTTCTCAGATTAAAATATTGTATCAGAACTTTGTGTTTTTCCTTATTTTCACCAATAAGCAGATCAATCCAAAAACTAGCTTTGTCTCGTTTCCCTTCTTTCATCTCCTTTAAAATCTGTTCAACTTTATCAAGACTTTTTTTCGGATGACAGTTACGAACATCTCTGCCGACAATTCCAGGGGGTCTTCTAAATATTCTTGTTTCATTTTTATTCCAGCCTAAGACCCTATCATTTTCATCAACAACGGAAAATTCGATGGGGATCGTTTCCAATAAGGCATTCAATACATCATCAGGCAACTTTCCAATCATTTTTCAACACCTCTTTAGTATTCTTCACATTTAAGCTCAAAGTAATTTTTGGAATGACTGCATGAGGGACATTCTTCTGGTGGTTCCTCTCCTTCATGTATGTAACCGCATTTTCTACACACCCAATAAACTTTTTTCTCTTTCTTGAAGACTGTATTTCCTTCAACCTCTTTTAGTAATTTTCTGAATCTCTCTTCATGATGCTTTTCTGCAACTGCAATCGCCCTCAATCTTTTAGCAATTTCTGGGAAACCTTCTTTTTCAGCAATATCTGCAAACTCTGGATACATCTGAGTGTATTCGTAATTTTCGCCAGCAATTGCAGCTTTTAGGTTTTCTGCAGAGTTGCCTAAAATTGTTGAAACCAGAGCTTCAACTTTAATTTCATCAAGATTTTCACTGCTTTTCTTTTTCAACTCATTGATTAGTCTAAACAACCATTTGGCATGTTCTCTTTCGTTTTCTGCAGTAACTAAAAAGATCTCTGCAATCTTCTCAAATCCTTCTTTCTGGGCAATTTTTGCGTAGAAGGTATAGCGGTTTCTTGCCTGGCTTTCCCCAATAAATGCTTTGCTTAAGTTTTCAATTGTGTTTTCCATAGTTTTTACCTCCATTATTTAATTATCTTATTCTTCTTATAGTCTATCATTTTGATGCCCGAAGTCAAGATTTCATCTGACGTTCCCAGAGTTTCTGGAGAGCCAAAAAGGCATTTGGGTGAAAGTGCATCAGCACTGAAGCCAGAGCTTTGTGTTATTGGGCATCGGACATTAGGTAGTTTTAGGAACGTCGACCGCAGACTTTTCTCCAAGATGAATTAGCAAACTAACTTCGCCTATTGTGATTACTGTTTTGAACACAACCGCGCCTATTGCACAGGCCACATAGAAACCCAGTATGGTATTCGGTGGCCAGGGGAAAAAGTCAGGAATACCAAAGCTGGCTCCGAACTGGACACTCAAAATAGGGGCTCCACCGACCCACACCAGCACAGGAATAACGATGAAAGAAGCTGCGGGCAAACTGGAGTAGAGAGATAGAAAAAACGACGTTTTCAAGACCTTATGTGCTGATGCTCTAGCTCGGAGCCACAAACCGAAAATAATACCCCATACAAAAGCCAACCCTACGCTAAAGACTGGTATTCCCATTCCTGTGATTATAGCGATACACTCAACAAAGTATATACCAATAAGGATCGTGAAGTAACGAAAAACTCTCATTGGCTTCCCGATCACTTTGCTGAGCCGCCTTGCAATAGGAATAGCACAACCAATCCCAACAACCAAATTAACTATGACTAAAGTATATTCAGCCATGTTTCCCATCTCATACCTTACATATTCCTGTTTTGTCTAAAAGGTTGTAACGATAGTTTTCCAGAACTTTCTTACTTAATACTGTAAACACCTTCTAAACCAATCATAGGGACAATAGGAATAACATCTGGGAACTCTTCTTTTACACAAGGGTTTATACAATGAGGAGCATACATAAGACCAAAGTCAGCGGAAAGATCAAGACGAGGGAGACAAGACCACGTCATTCCCCCGTTAAAATGAATACCTGTGACATCATACCGTGTTCTTTCTTTCTGTTGTTGTCCATATTCGTTAAACCGTATCGTAGTGTAACCAAAACCTCCCTGGACATAGGGGGACCATTTTTCTTTCTCTTTAAATAAATATCTGAAATTCACCACCATCCGCATAATAGGACCCATTCTAGTGGGAAAACCACCAGCTGAAAAGTTTACAGATACCTTATCCTTCAATTTTGCATTAAATAAAACCGAAGGTATTGGTCCACCTACGAAATCTATTTTTACTCCTATTCCTATTTCCGTTATACCCAATAAAATAATCAAAATATTCATTCTACCTTCTTTCTATGCCTCAAAATGTCGCCTAACTTGTTTATATCCGCATTGGTTATATACTTCCGATTTAGCATTATAAATGAAATATTTTGAAGCTCTTGTAAATAACTAATTCTGAAAGTTCTAATAACTTGTTCAACTACCATATATTTAATATAGAGAATTTCCTTCCAATGTCAATGAGTTGTTTTCTTATTTTGAAAAGGAGAAAGGGCTTGTTCTATTTTCCAGCCTGACCCCGTTGTTTTCATAAAGATGTCAAAAGTCTTACTGGGCAAATCACTAGGAGTAGCTAACTCTAAAATTTCAAAAGTTCGCTTTTTAATTTTTCGACTCATCCTACCTCTTTAATACCGCCAGAAATGTCGCCTAACTTGTTTATAGCTGAAGTAGCCATTCCCTATATTCCTAATCAGTCTATACTCCTATTAATCATTACAATATATGGAGAATCTTCTTTGAAAGGAGTCTCAAGAGACCTATCTCCAAGCATTTCCTCGATTTTAAAATTTGCATTTGTTAAAAGCATTTGCAGTTCATCAGGAAAAAACATCCGCAATTCTTCAACTCCTGACTCAATTGCTGTTTTGTTGTTCTCTTGAATAATAAAGGTATGATCCAAATGCATTGTTCTCTTTAACTTATCTATGTAACCGCTGCTTAACCAAATCACTTTAGTTTTCGCATCCTCGGCAAAGTCTTTTCTTGTCTCGACCGAAAGCATTTCCCATCCATTACTTACGTCAAAAATAAAAAGCCCATTAGGCGTAATTGCTCGCTTTATACTATTTAAACAAGAATTAATCTCATCATAGGTTCTCAATTCCATAAAGGACATACCGAGGCAACAAACAACATCAAATTCAGAACCAAATTTTAGATCTCTCATATCACCATAAGTAAATCTTACTTGGAGATCAGTAGTATTTTTAATCTTTTGTTTCGCGATATTAAGCATTTCTTGGGACAAATCGACTCCTGTAACATCATATCCCTTTTTAGCCATAAAAATGGCATGGTTACCAGTTCCGCAAGCTATATCAAGTATACGATGTGCAACAGGAAGGTATTCCCTTATAGCCGAATTAAGGAATTCCGCTTGTTGTTCATAATTTCTAAAATAATGAGTCAAATCGTAATATTTGGCTAATTTAGTGTAACGGAGATCTTTTATCGCCATTGTCTTCCTCACTGACTAATGCCATTTTAGACATGGCAATCACCGACTATTTCAGCTATCGGGGTGGCGGATGAGCGAAGCGTCGCAAACACTCTGATAATAATTAAAAGGCTTTTGATAGGTGACATTCAACATATATATATTTATATATTAAAGGTTGGAGTTTGTCAACTAAAAAAGGGGGTACAGTATGGAATTCGTTTTTAGCCAGAAGGATAAAAGCCCCTCCGAGACAGACAAAATGACTGTTAATAGACCAATCATTTGCAAAGAATTAATAGATTTTGCTCTAAGGCCAGTCTGTTATTTGTGCAAGAAAACGATATTTAAGAATCGTTACCTGTCTGCGTGCGGACACGCACAGGCAGAAATGGGAAATTTTTCCCCTCGACAAAAAGCCTTTAATATGTGTTAAGTGAGGGCGGTAGCACCGAACAACCCAAAAGATTGCGAAGAGTCGGGGAGGAAAGGCACATAACATTCATTTTCGCATCCTCTGTTTTGTTCTCTCCATGTTTGACGTTACATTCTTATAATATACGGGATATTTCTCAACAGTGTAGATTTTTAGAGCCTCTTCACAGGCATGTGTTGCTTTGGTGAGATTCTTCTCCTTATCTTGAACCCTGGAAAGGATACCGTAGGCAGTTCCAAGATTATTCTGAGTCATAGCATAGTCAAGGGGATATTTCTCAACAGTGTAGATTTTTAGAGCCTCTTCATAGGCATGAATTGCTTTGGTGAGATTCTTCTCCTTATCTTGAACCCTGGAAAGGATACCGTAGGCAGTTCCAAGATTATTCTGAGTTATAGCATAGTCAAGGGGATATTTTTCAACGGTTCTGATTTTTAGAGCCTCTTCATAGGCACATATTGCTTTGGTAAGATTCTCCACCTTATCTCGAACCTCAGAAAGAGTCCTATAGGCAGTCCCAAGATTATTCTGAGTCATAGCATAGTCAACGGGATATTTCTCAACAGTGTAGATTTTTAGAGCCTCTTCACAGGCATGAACTACTTTGGTAAGATTTTCCTCCTTATCTCGAATCTCGGAAGGAGTCCTATAGGCAGTNCCAAGATTATTCTGAGTCATAGCATAGTCAAGGGGATATTTTTCAACAGTTCTNATTTTTAGAGCTTCTTCACAGGCATGTATTGCTTTGGTGAGATTCTCCTCCTCATCTCGAACTTCGGAAAGAGTCCTATAGGCAGTTCCAAGATTATTCTGAGTCATAACATAGTCAAGGGGATATTTTTCAACAGTTCTAATTTTCAGAGCCTCTTCATAGGCATGTATTGCTTTGGTGAGATTCTTCTCCTTATCTTGAACCTTGAAAAGGATACCGTAGGCAGTTCCAAGATTGTTTTGAGTCATAGCATAGTCAAGGGGATATTTCTCAACGGTTCTGATTTTCAGAGCCTCTTCATAGGCACATATTGCTTTGGTAAGATTCTTCACCTTATCTCGAACCTTGGAAAGAGCCCTATAGGCAGTCCCAAGATTATTCTGAGTCATAGCATAGTCAACGGGATATTTCTCAACATTGTAGATTTTTAGAGCCTCTTCATAGGAATGAATTGCTTTGGTGAGATTCTCCTCCTTATCTCGAACCTCGGAAAGAGTCCTATAGGCATTTCCAAGATTATTTTGAGTCATAGCATAATCAAGGGGATATTTCTCAACATTGTAGATTTTTAGAGCCTCTTCATAGGAATGAATTGCTTTGGTGAGATTCTTCTCCTTATTACGTATATTCGCTAACTTAGAGTAGCAAATTCCTTCATTATTTTTAACATGCCCATAGACTTCGGGATACTTTTTCTCATGAACTATTTTTGACATATCAGTATATATTTTTAATGCGTCTCCAATCATATTTTTCTCTAACAATCCATCTGCATTATTTATCATAGTCCTGTGCATGCGTCCAAATATCTTTTTCTCTCTATATTCGAGCAAATAATAGAGTACAATTCCTGCTATAATGGCTCCGATAGCTCCACCGATTATTCCTATAAGCCACAGATTGTTTAAATTAAATATCATGCCTTTCCTCTAGGATTTCGCTTGACTTTTCTATATCCGCATTGCGGATATAGTTCTGATTTAATGTTATAACCGATGTATTTTGAATATTCAATAAATATCCGCCTTTAAAAATTCCAATCTCTTGTTTAACTATCATGTTTTTAATATACAGATTTTCCTTTCAATGTC
>JGI24025J20009_10000015_pt1 | contig 121171 bp, 101 predicted proteins | sample Cruoilmetagenom3_FD_20009 | JGI IMG/M metagenome (IMG submission 20009)
GCCGGGGGTCGCGGGTTCGAGTCCCGTCCGCTGCGCCATATTTAAAACGAATTTAGACTATTAAGTTTAAGCAAGTTTCGCCTCAAACATTAGATTGTTTGAGGTTTTTTTGTGTCTGTAGATTTTATTAAGTGTTTGATTTATAATTATTTATTGTTTTTAGGCTGCTTTTGAGCTAGAAAGGAGCTTATCTCCACGTACTTTTTCTAAGGCTGTATTCCCCATTCAATGAAATGAGAAGTGTCTATGACTATTTTTACTACTATGTCTAATAGGAAGTCTTATCGCTATTTACCTACGTTTATTCAAGGGTCGGCTGTTTTTTTAGTAGCTGCTGTGTTATCAGCTTGTGGGCAGTCTGACATCGATAATTCTAATGGCAGCCCTGTTGAGGCAGAGACTACCCAAGTGGCGCAAGTGGTTGTAGAAAATCCAGCAGACAACACAGACCTGCTCAAAAATGTGTCAGCAACCATTTACAAAGATGCCAATTGCGGTTGTTGCAAAGAGTGGATAGAGCACACACAGTCGTATGGCTTACACTCGACTGTCGAGCATCCAGCAGATCTATTACTGATTAAAGATCGTTATGGCGTGCCTGCTGAGACACGCTCTTGTCACACCGCTATCACCACTGATGGCTATGTCTTTGAAGGTCACGTTCCAGCGAAGTACGTCGCTGAATTTTTGCAGAATCCACCGGCGCAAGCCATTGGACTGGCTGTACCGGGGATGCCTGTCGGTAGTCCGGGTATGGAGTATCAGGGTCAGTTTGCACCGTATCAGATCATGCAAATAAACAAAGATGGTACAAAGCAAGTATATGTTGAAGTGGAGTCGGCAGAGCAGCAGTTATAAGCTGATGTCTTCAAACCAAAAACACTTAATTGAAACTTCAATAAATTGGTAACATTGATGGAGACTGACCGATGAATCATGACGAGAAAAACCAGATGAACCCTTATGTGAAATTTACCCTCATGATTCTTACGTCTACTGTGCTGATGTATATCATGATGTATTTCAACACTTATGAATGGGATCATGTGTATTTCAGTGAGACTCGAGTTTACATGGCGCTATACATGGGGGCGGGTATGGCAGTGGTTATGCTGGCGTTTATGGCCAACATGTATAAGAAAACCAAGATTAATTTAATGATTTATGGGTTGAGTATCGTACTGTTTGCGGTAGGTATTTGGGGCGTTAGATCACAGCAAACCGTTGATCAGGTCGATTGGATGCAAGCCATGATTCCCCATCACTCGATTGCTATTTTAACCAGTGAGAGAGCGGATATAGAAGATCCTAGAGTAAGACAGCTCGCTGATCAAATCATCGAAACACAAAAACGTGAAATAAGCGAGATGCAGGCACTTATTGAAGATTTAAAATAGATGACGTGTCAGGAATAAGAGATTTGTCACAACACACCACCCATAAAAAAACCCCCATCAAAGTGATGAGGGTTTTGGCAAATGCCATAATTGAATCAAAGATGACTCAAGAAATTTACTACTAAAATGTGGCTCTCCAACCTGGGCTCGAACCAGGGACACACGGATTAACAGTCCGTTGCTCTACCAACTGAGCTATTGGAGAATAGGCTGTAAGACTTTAATTTCCTACAACGAGCCTTAGAAGTCTCTAATGAGTTCTTGCTAAGTGGGGCGTATTCTAGCAAAGATAAAAAATACGTCAAGCGTTTTTTTGCATATTTAGTAAAAATTGTCATTTTAATGATGAGATAGCAGATTTTTACTAAAAAATGGCTAAAACGTCTACAAAAAAAGACACCTTATAGAATATATAGGGTGTCTTTTTCTATAAAAAAACTTATAAGACTAAGTGTCCTTTATGACTTATTCGGCAACGTCTAAGTCAGCCACTGCTTTTTCGATACGTGATAAGGCGTCTTTTAAGGTGGCTTCATCGGTTGCGTAAGAGATACGCATGTAACCGCCAAGGCCAAATGCATCACCAGGGACAACGGCTACCCCGACTTTGTCTAATAACCATTCTGAAAACTCCGTACATGATGAGAGACCAGCGGCTTTGATCAGAGGTTTGATTTCTGGGTACACGTAAAACGCGCCATCAGGACGCAGACAAGTGATGCCTTTGATGGCGTTTAGGCCATTCACCACTAAGTCACAGCGCTGCTCAAATGCGGCTACCATCGGTGTGAGGACACTTTGGTCACCGCTGATTGCTGCTTCTGCTGCCACTTGGCTAATCGAGGTTGGGCATGAGGTGGATTGTGATTGTACCTTTTTCATGGCACCGATTAGCTTAGCAGGGCCGCCAGCATAACCGATACGCCAGCCTGTCATTGCATACGCTTTAGACACACCATTTAGAATGATCGCACGGTCTTTTAGCTCAGGTGCTGCATTTAAGATATTGTAGAACTTATCACCCGTCCAGCGGATATGTTCGTACATGTCGTCTGAGGCTACATAGACTTGTGGATGCTTTTTCAGTACTTCAGCGATGGCTTTTAGCTCATCTAACGTATAAATCATACCCGTTGGGTTAGAGGGGCTATTCAATACCAAAAGTTTGGTCTTGTTAGTAATGGCGGCTTCTAATTGCTCAGCGGTAATCTTAAAGTTTTGCTCAGCCGGGCATTTAACGATGACTGGCACGCCTTCTGCGATGATGACCATGTCAGGATAGCTGACCCAGTATGGCGCTGGGATGATGACTTCGTCGCCTGGGTTGATAAAGGCTTGGGCAAGGTTAAAGAACGACTGCTTACCACCGACCGATACTAGGATTTCGTTTGGCTCATAGCTGATGTCGTTGTCGCGCTTGAATTTCTCTATGATGGCGGTCTTTAGCTCTGGCGTACCATCGACAGCAGTATATTTAGTAAAGCCGTCATTGATCGCATCGATGGCTGCTTTTTTGATGTGTTCAGGGGTATCAAAATCAGGTTCACCAGCGCCCAAACCGATAATATCTTTACCCGCTGCTTTGAGCTCTTTGGCTTTATTGGTAATCGCTAGCGTAGGTGATGGTTTGATGTTGTTGACGCGGTCAGACAGTTGCAACTCGCTCATGAGAGATCCTTTTTACATTGGAGTGGGTTAGTGAAGACGTGTTATTGATTATATAAACTGTTAAGGGTTATTAAAACATGACGCCAGACAGCTTCACGCCTTGTCTTTTTAAGCAGTTATCCGTTCAAGGTAGTATCGTGACGCAAAAAAGTGTTTGGTTGAGGTGAGGTGTTCTCGCTTATTGTACTATTGCAGAATAGGCGTCGACATATTCCCCCCAACCGCCCTATTTTTCTTTTTAAAAGGGACGTTTTAAAAGGGACGTATTGTGATGGTAGTTAACGCTCAATAATCAGTGAGCATTCAGACCTCTACGCACTTTTGATCTTGGCATTGTAGCATGTGGTTATTGTACTGTCTTATAGGGGTCGTAACAGAAAATGACGAATTTCTTAGCAGGTTTGCCAGCGTGATGACGGACAGATTTAATAGGATGAGGGGCGAAGTGATTGCGAAACCACAACAATAAAATGGTTATTTTACGCTATTATTATTTAGATATATTACATAAAACGGAATTTATTTTAATAAAAATTAACCTGATATTCTAAGTAGAAGCACGAGTCATTAAAGCTTGGGTAAACGGTGATTTTTCCTATAAGTGTGACCAAAAGGAGGTTGATCATGACAGACTCTTCTAAAAAACTGCATATCCTTATTACTGGAGCGACCTCGGGCATTGGTAAGCAGTTAACAAAAGACTATCTCTTAGAAAACCATCACGTGTATGCCGTTGGCCGTGACGATGAGGCGTTGGCTGAACTGAAGTCGCTAGGGGCAGACACCATCGATTTAGATTTAATGAATCGAGAGAAAGTGCTCGCAGCTTTTGACAAAATCAGTGAGGTAGATTTGGCGATTTGTGGGGCGGGTATGTGTGAGTATTTGGACATGCCAAATTTTGACAGTGCGGCGTTTATGAGAGTCATGTCAGTGAATATGGGCACATTATCACATGCCGTTGAGGGCGTGTTGCCAAAGCTGATTGCCTCAAAAGGCCGCTTGGTTGGCATTGGGTCCGCATCTGCTTATGTGCCTTTTGCGCGGGCTGAAGCGTATGGCAGTTCAAAGGCCGCCATCCATTACTTGATGAAAACCCTGCAGATTAGTCTCGCTCCGTACGATGTGGCGGTCAGCTTAGTGGTGCCGGGTTTTGTCGAAACCCCTATGACCAAACAAAATGACTTTCCTATGCCGTTTATTCAGACTCCAGAGCAGGCAAGCCAAGCCATACGCGATGGTATCGAGAGTGGCCATGAGGTTATTGAGTTTCCGAAAAAACTGACTTTACCGTTAAAGGCATTGGGTACGTTGCCGGACTTGGTCTGGCAGCAAGTTAGTGAAAAGCTCAATAAAAAGTGAGGCTCTACAGTAATTTAAAGGACGACTCACCAAGACATAGCTACCCATATAGGAAGGACACTTTATGCCGTTTATTCGTTTCAAGCGTGCAAATAATCAAAAGACCGCGCAAAAACATACGCATACTGCTGAAAATTGTGATGATATCGAAACGGAAAAGCGTGTTGCTATTATCGGCTCAGGTGTCTCAGGACTGACTTGCGCCCATTATCTTGTGGCGCAGCATGATATTACGGTGTTTGAAGCCAATGATTATATCGGCGGGCATGTCAACACCATCGATGTCGCGCTACAAGATGGCAAAAAAGCAAAGAGCAGCAAAGTAGAGAGCAGTGCGATAGATACAGGATTTATTGTTTTTAATGAGCGTACGTATCCCAATTTCTTTCGTTTGCTTCATGAGTTACAAGTGCCGTTTCAGGCAACGGATATGAGCTTTTCGGTAAAGAATACGGTGCGTGCCTTTGAATATAACGGTCATACACTCAACACTTTATTGTCGCAGCGAAAGAATGTACTGAATCCAAAATTTTGGCAGTTTATAAAAGAAGTCTTACAGTTCAATAAACACATCAAGCAGCTGCGTCAAGCTTATGAAGCTGCTCGCGCGCACGGGCAAGAGGGGAGTCGTTTCACTGAACAAACTCTCGGTAGTTATCTGGTAAAAAAACGCTATGGTCATCTGTTTACGGATAACTATCTACTGCCCATGGTCTCGGCTATTTGGTCAACCAGTCTGGATGAAGTCCAAGATTTTCCACTGGTGTTTTTTGCGCAGTTCTTTGACAACCATGGTTTGCTTGATGTGGTCAATCGGCCGCAGTGGTTTACGATCAAAGGCGGCTCAAAGCAATATGTCAATAAACTGATTCCACGTTTTATCAAAGCGGGTGGCAAGGTGCGAGTCAATAGCCTAGTACAATCTGTAGTACGTGATGGCGAACAAGTGATTTTGACGGTGCAAAGTAAAGGTAATGTTGATAATCGTAGCGAAAACTTTGTGTTCGATGAAGTCATCTTTGCTTGTCATGCAGACACCGCCCTCAATATTTTAAAAGATGCCAGTACGGATGAATCTAAAGTATTAAGTCACTTCCGCTTTACCAAAAATACCGCGGTACTGCACACAGATACCAGTGTCCTACCCAAAAAACCACTAGCATGGGCAAGTTGGAACTATTTAATCGAGGAAAAATTGTCAGGCCACGTGACAGAAGAGAGGCAAGCTTCTAATATCGCCGGAAACGTGCAAATATCGAGTAAGCCCGTACTGACCTATCATATGAATATCTTGCAGCGCCTGACCAAAAAGCATAATTATTTGGTCACTTTGAATCACCAGATTGATGAGAGTCAGGTAGTCAAGCGTATCGACTATAGTCATCCAGTGTTTGATCTAGCGATGATTGAGGCTCAAACCAAATGGTCAAGTATCTCTGGCAATGGTTTGCATACGCATTTTTGCGGTGCATACTGGTTCAATGGCTTTCATGAAGATGGCGTACGCAGTGGATTACGTGTCTGTCAGGCGCTCGGTCTTGATATTGATATAAAAGTTGAAGCCGATCCATCTCATCTGCCGGATGCCGATAGCGCCCATACGCCATTTCGCTATAAGGACTTACCCGTGAAAGCAGATACAAAGCCACGCAAACTTCATAAACGTCAGGTCACGACGGCGACTACCAATCAAGAGCTGATTGAGTATGTGGCGCATTTACAGTCTGCGACCATTGATAGCGTTCAAACGAGAAGCCGAGGGTTATTTGGCCGTCGTAAAGGGCGGTAATTTTGGGGTTAAAATCAAGCAATACTATCGAAGAGAGCGTTATGTCTAGTAAAGTCCACTCGTCTAACACCTCCGTGCCCCATCAGTTGTTCCACGGCACAACATGGCACAGCAGGCTGCTGCCAAGCGTACATAAGTTTAGTTACCCTTATCGTTATTGGGGGATCAATATTAGCGCCTTAGCGGCAGGACAGGCGCTCCCTGACATCAGTACGGCAGCCATTGGTGAAAGTAAAATCCTGAAAAAATTAAGGTTAACCTCAATTCTGCCAAAGAGACTATTAGCAATACAATGGTCGTTATTTTCAGCAAAGAAAAAGGCTTTGCAGCAGTTTTGTCCTGATGACTATTTGCAGGGAATAAATAGCCTAAGTAACAATAACAATGCTGATATCAATAACCAGTTGGATCAGGTTCAAGCACTTAAGTATCGTTTACAACAAGTATTTATCGCTCAAATGGGCAGTGCGCCGTTAGGCGAGACGGTCGGACTTGTGGTTTGTCGCAATGCTGGCCTCTATTTTAGCCCAGTCAATTTTTATTTGGGTTTTGATAAGCAGCAGGTACCCACCCATTTGTTGGCTGAGGTTTCTAACACGCCATGGGATAAGCGTCATTATTATGGGTTTTTGTTAGAAGGTGAGCGTACTGAGTTTTGCCACGATAAAAACTTCCATGTGTCACCCTTTAACCCTATCGATCAGCTCTATCGTTGGCAGGTCACCATAAAGAGTACGACAAAAGACGAGGCAAAAGGGCAGCCGAACAATGGTTTGCAGGTTCGTATTGCTATTGATATCAGTGATGAGCGCGGTGACGTGTTAAAAACGGGGGTAAAGATGTCAGGTATAGCTTTGACTGATGCCTCTGTCCGTCAAAGCTTGCGACAAAACCCCCTCATGAATATAACGTCTTTATCGCGTATCTATTGGCACGCTTTTAAACTTTATGCGATCAAAAAAGTGCCGTATGTAAACTATGATGAAAAGCTGGTCAATAGCCAACAGCACCCAGCAAGCACTCAAAAAGCTGACTCTTAACGATGGAGAGCTCAAAGAGTATCAGAAATAAAACACGTGACTACAGAAGGCCTATACAAGGATGAACACACAATGCCAGCACGACCAACCGACCGCGCACCCAGCTCAGCATTAGAGAAACTGTCCGTACGGCTGAACAAAATAGCCAACGAGAGCGCTGTTTTGCGACCCATGAATGAGGGAATAAATCAATTGGCAAGAAAACTCATATTTCGAGCCCTAAAGCACATTCAGTTCGGCAGCCTTACCTTAATCGAAGCATTTGGTGAACAGGCACCTACTACAAGCCGCTTTGGTAGTGTGTCATCTAGCGTTGCTAGCACCTCAGCGGTTGGTCGTCATCCATTACACGTCACCTTGATGATTCATGACAGCGCTGTGTATCGGCAACTGTTACTGGGTGGCTCTATAGCGCTGGCAGACAGCTATATTAATGGCGAATGGGATACGGATGATTTAACGGGATTGATTCGCTTGGCAGCGCGTAACTTGGCAGTACTCAATAAACTAGAGAGTCGATTTGCTGGCGTGAGTAAAGCATTTGAGAAAGCGAAGCATCAACTGCGTAGTAATGATAAATCTGGCGCCAAATCCAATATCCTAGCGCATTATGACTTGGGTAATGATATGTATCAGCGCTTTTTAGACGATACGATGATGTATTCTGCGGCCGTGTATCGTACGCCTGAGATGACACTTAGCGATGCGCAGCAGTACAAATTGGCGCTTATATGTCAGCGTCTACAACTTACCCCTGATGATCACGTTATCGAAATTGGGACGGGTTGGGGTGGTTTTGCTATTTATGCCGCCCAGCATTATGGTTGTCACATAACAACAACGACCATCTCTGATGCGCAGTATTGTGAGGCGAAGCGCCGAGTCAAAGCCGCTGGACTGTCTGATAAAATCACACTACTTAAGCAAGACTATCGTGAGCTGACAGGGCAGTACGACAAACTGGTCAGTATTGAGATGATTGAAGCGGTCGGGCATGAATATTTACCGACTTTCTTTGCCAAGTGCAATAGCTTGCTCAAACCCACGGGACTAATGGTATTGCAAGCGATTACCTTCAATGACCAAAATTACCAAGACTACATAAAATCGGTCGATTTTATTCAGACACATATTTTTCCTGGTGGCTGTCTGTTATCCAACCAAGAGCTAAACACGCAGTTTACTGAGCAGACCGACATGGTCATCAAACAGCTACACGATTATGGCTTTGACTATGCGCACACGCTGAGGGATTGGCGTACCGCATTTATGGCGCAGCGTACAGAAATCGAAGCGCTTGGTTATGATGACGCCTTTATTCGTTTATGGAACTTTTACTTTTGCTACTGTGAAGGGGGCTTTTTAGAACGGACCATTGGCGTGGTACAAGTGACTGCAGTGAAGCCTAACAACATTGACACGATGCACTTCTCTGATGGGTCTTTCGATGACAGGGTGAGTGAGGAGCAAAGCTGTCGCCTTATGGATCAACTTATGAACGATAATGACCAAGATGCGTTCAACCAACATGCGCTACCTTTATAAGTGGTGCCGACAATAATCTTAATACAAGGATGTGGTTATGGGATACGTATTTGTCTATCTTGCTGCTGTGGTCATATTTTTGGGCGTTGATGCGGTTTGGTTAACGACTATGAAAGGGGCTTTTTATGAGGCACGTATCGGTCACTTATTGGCTGATGAGCCAAATATGGTCGCCGCAGGTGTGTTTTATATGTTTTACATATTGGCGCTTTGTATATTGATCCTGTACCCACAAATCAAAGCGGGCACTTCAATCGGTCATATTTTCTTACTCGGTGGCTTAATTGGGCTGATGGCTTATGGGACGTATGACTTTACCAGTTTGGCCCTGTATAAAGGCTTTACCTTAGACACAGCGTTAGTTGATTTTGCTTGGGGTGGTATTTTAACAGGCTCAGTTAGTGCGATGGTTGCTTGGCTTGCTTACCGCTTTCATTGGTTGACCTAAAGGGCTGTCACCACGATCAAGTTGAAAATTTACATAACTTAGACCATTAGTCGACAGATGACTGTTTGAGCTGTGTCGGACGCTACTGTATAACTGATACTCATAATAAATAAGTTTTAGACAATTTGAGGATCGTTATGCCGCAATATAATACCAGCTCGACTGCCAAAAAAGCCCCTTTAAACCATGAGCTATATATGTCGATACTCATGACACCAGATATGGCGAACTTCATCGGTAACGTCCATGGTGGGGATTTGCTAAAGATGCTTGATCAGGTCGCTTATGCCTGTGCCAGTCGCTATAGCGGTAACTACGTAGTGACCTTGTCTGTGGATCAGGTCATGTTCCGTGAGCCTATCTATGTTGGTGAGTTGGTGACTTTTGCCGCAAGTGTCAATTATGTAGGAAATACCTCAATGGAGATTGGCATTCGAGTCGAAGCAGAAGACGTCCGAGCCCGCACAGTGCGCCATACCAACAGTTGTTATTTTACGATGGTGGCTATTGATGACAATGGCAAGCCGACACCTGCGCCACCGCTTAATATTAAAAATGAGATGCAGCAGTGCCGCGCTGACGCCGCGCTGGAACGTAAAAACTTGCGTATGGAAAGCTCACATCGTCCAAGCTGCGATTTTGGAGAGGGAGATATGATCGGAGAGCGGGATCAATAAAAGCCAGTTTGCATAGAACGGCAAACAACGGCTTAACAGACAGTTTGTCCACCGCGAATCATCTAAAATTACTCCCCACACCCTAAAAATCTACTGACGCTTTATCTAAGAATACGCGAACTTTTATGTCAGGCATTGGGACCGCTAAAGTCAGTCCTACGACATAGTCAGTCTGTTTTGAAGACAGTGGTTAAACAGATGTTATTTTACTGAGGCTATTATGAGTTTGAAGCCATCAAAAGACAATTTACCTAGTCCTGCTACTCATCAATCCACGCCGCACACGAGGCGTTCTCGTGGTATAAGCCAGATCAACATTGACCGCACTTCTGCTGCTCTGACTCATTCGGACTCTAATGGTTCTTCTGAAACCGTACCAAACAAAGATAAGCAACACTCTGGCTCATTGGTGACGGTGTTGATTGCCGTTGGGGCAAACCTTATCATTGCGATTGCAAAAACCATCGCCGCATTCATGACTGGTTCTGCTTCTATGATAGCGGAGTCCGCTCACTCTTGGGCCGATGCAGGCAATGGCACATTATTAATTGTCGCTGAAAAAAAAGCCGTCAAACCGGCGGACGCAAACCATCCGCTAGGCTACGGTAAAGAATCCTACGTTTGGTCAATGATTGCCGCTTTTGGCGTTTTTATGGCAGGCTCTATTGTGTCTATTTATACGGGCATCACTGAGTGGAACGCACCAGAGAGTGAGACCAATTATACGATTGGTTTTATTATATTGGCCGTAGCTTTTGTCCTTGAAGGATTTTCTTTAGTACAAGCTTACCTCCAAAGTAAAAAGCACGGTGAAGCAATTAATATCAGCGCCATCGGTTATGTGGTCGATACGTCAAACCCAACACTACGCGGCGTATTTTTTGAAGATTTGGCTGCTGTGATTGGTTTGGTTATTGCTGCGGCAGCGATGGGCATGCATGCTTATACAGGTCAGCCGTTTTGGGATGCATTAGGTTCTATTATCGTGGGGCTACTACTAGGCGTGGTGGCTATCTTTCTGATCAGTCGTAATCGGGATTTTTTGGTGGGGTATAAAGTATCAGATAGAATACATACCTACGTATTGAGTGAGCTGCTCAATCATCCAGACATTGATAGCGTCTCGTACCTACATTTAGAATGGGTAGGTCCCAAAAAAATATTTATGGTGGCGGCAGTAGACATCGCGGGTAATCAAAAAGAAAAAGAGATCGCGCAAAAATTTGAAGACATTGAGAACCAGTTCCGTGCCAATCCCCTGTTTCAAGAGGCTATTTTAACACTCTCGGCACCCAGTGCTGACGTACTGAATTTATCTAGCCGCTAAATCACTAAAGTAAAAGCACGACTGACATGCTTAATAGCGAGAGTGTTCTATGAGATACCGTCTACAGGCAGTTATTAAAAACACGAGTATGTGTCTGCCCATCACGCAAGTATTGAGCAGGGCACTATGGATGGCGCTGATAGTAGGCAGCCTGACACAGGCGAATGCTGAACTGATTATTCATAGCGAGCCTACTCAGCAGCAAGTAGTGACTTCTGAGCAGACAGAGGCGTTTAATAGTGATGTCTTTAAAATGTGGGTGGTTAATCGGAGTCATAACATGACTGCACCGACGGATGCGTCTGTCATTAAGTTGATGCAAGTGATGCACATCGATGAGCAAATAAAATCTATCGTCAAAGGGCAAAAAGCCACTATCGAAGCCATTCACGAACAAGCCCAAAATAGAAAACATTTACCAGAAAATAAAGCGTCAAGTACGCGCCAGCGTGAGCTGCAAGAACAAATACAAAATGTTTTGGGTCAATACAGCAAAATAATGACCGAGAGTATTGGTGAAGCAGCTAATGAGCAAACATTGACCCAAGCTTACGTCAATGCGGCGAAGACTTATTACACGCAGGCAGAAGTCGATGCCCAGATCGGGTTTTACGATACGGTAATCGGTCAAAGTATTTTAGCCAAGCAGCCACAAATCACGGCAGATTTTTTAAAGCAATCACTACCTGACGATACCAGCAAAGCTGAAGGGCAGTTAGAAGCATTACTGCCGCAGATGAAACAAATTATCAAAGGTATCTTTTAGTTGAAGTCTGAAAGGTTTACACGTGATTTTCCGGAATTCGGCTAGTATCAGGCGTTAAAAGTCAGACGTTAAAAAAAAGCTCAGACGCATCTAAAAAAGGCCGCCTATTTTAGGCGACCTTTTTTGTGTTTTATCTTTTATCACGCTCAACTTTCAATAATTTAGATTATGAAAGCTTATTTCTTTGGCGCGTTGGCACCAATGAACCACGCATCTTTATCGATGATACGGCTTACTTCTGTCAGTACGTCAGCGGTATCTTCGTCTCCGGCTTCGCCTGCAGTATCGATCGCTTCGCGTAGTGAGGCGGCGATTGTTTTATAGCGGTTGGTAAGCTCACGGACATGTTGATCGACTTCGGTAATATCAGTAGGATAAGTTTCCAAAATAGAATCTTCAACCACACGCTTTGAGATCCCATTTGCTTTGCCGCCCAAGATAACAATACGTTCAGCCACAGTGTCATAACCCTCTGTCAAACGCTCATAAGTATCGTCTAATAGCTGATGCACACCGATAAAGCCTGTGCCTTGTAGGTTCCAGTGGCATTGCTTACTGTCCATGCTCAAATCAATTAGATTTGCTAAGTTAGCGTTTAGCAGATCAACCATTTTTTTGGCAGTTTCATCATTAATACCACTTGCGTAACGTTCTCTCATATTTTACTCCGTTATATCGTTATTTTATTGAATGGATGTCTAGCTTGTTTTTATTGATATTTTACGTCGGTACTGCTTGTTGATTCGTTATAAATCATACCAGCTTAAATAGGGTATGAAACCCTTAAGCGTTATGCTTTGTTAGGTGGTCGTGTAATGAGTTTGTTAACCATGAAAAGCTTTGTAAATGGAGTGGATGCTATGTGCGTTTTATATAACTATCTTAGGCACACTTAGCAGTAATGCTTTTATGGATAGTGCACTTATAAAGGGTGCTCTTATAAAGGGGGTGCTTATAATTATATAATTAAGAGTCACTTTATATGCTTAGATACGGGTTCGTATTTTCCACGGCAAGTCATAGACAAAGCTCGTAATCATCCTTTAAAAATCGATATTCAGACCCCATATTGTTATAAACTTTCAAAAGAAGTAAGCCATTATGCGAATGCCTGAACCGCGCTCGTCGCGTCAGTTAAACCAGTTGGCCACTCAGCTCCAAGGCGAGGCTGAAATTAGTGGTGTTAATGCGTCAGGGACGCAAATATCGAGTCGTGCCTTTGAGATGGTGACGGATTTTGAACCAGCAGGCGATCAGCCCCAAGCGATCAAAAAGCTCGTTGGCGGTATCAATTCTGGAATGGATGAGCAGTTGCTACTGGGTGTGACTGGTTCTGGTAAAACCTATACAATGGCGAAGGTCATCTCTGAGTGTCAACGGCCGACCATTATCATGGCGCACAACAAGACGCTCGCCGCGCAGCTATATGGCGAGTTTAAGTCATTTTTCCCCAATAATGCGGTCGAATATTTCGTCAGTTATTATGACTACTATCAGCCTGAAGCTTATGTCGCCGCTAGTGATACTTTTATCGAAAAAGACAGCGCCATTAATGATCACATTGATCAGATGCGCTTGTCAGCCACGCGTGCCTTGTTAGAGCGCCGCGATGCGATTATTGTCGCCTCGGTATCTTGTATCTATGGTTTGGGTGATCCAGAAAGCTATCTAAAAATGCTACTACATGTGGTCGTTGGTGATCAAATAGATCGTACGGCGACGATTAAACGTCTGGTCGAAATGCAATACACGCGTAACGAGCTGGACTTTGGCCGTGGTACGTATCGCTTGCGCGGTGAGCTACTCGATATCTATCCTGCTGAATCTGAGCAACTGGCTGTACGGGTGCACTTATTTGACAATGAAGTGGAAAAAATCACATGGTTTGATCCGTTAACAGGCAAGACCGTACGTAGCGTGCCCCGTATTACGATTTATCCAAAGTCACATTATGTGACACCGCGCAATAAACTAGAAGCGGCGAGTCATACGATTCGTGAAGAGTTAGAGCCGCGTTTGGAGTATTTCCGTGATAACAATAAGCTGGTTGAAGCGCAGCGCCTTAAAGAGCGTACGCAATATGATCTTGAGATGATTCAGCAGCTTGGCTACTGTAACGGTATCGAAAACTACTCGCAGCATCTGTCTGGTCGTCCATCAGGAGAAGCGCCGCCGACGTTGTTTGATTATATTCCAGAGGATGCGCTGCTATTCCTTGATGAGTCACATGTGACTGTCTCGCAGATTGGGGCGATGTATAAAGGCGATAGATCCCGTAAAGAGAACTTAGTCAATTATGGGTTTCGTCTACCAAGTGCGATGAATAACCGTCCCATGAAGTTTGAAGAATGGGAACGTATCAAACCCAAGACGATTTATGTGAGTGCGACGCCTGCGTTGTATGAGTTAGAGCATAGCGAACAAGTCGTCGAGCAAGTGGTACGTCCCACGGGCCTGATCGATCCTGAGATTGAGATACGTCCTGTGTTGACGCAGGTCGATGATGTGCTATCCGAGATTACCAAGCGCCGCGAAAAAGATGAGCGCGTACTGATTACCACTTTGACCAAACGCATGTCAGAGGACTTAACCAGTTATCTCAAAGAATATGATGTCAAAGTGGCGTATTTGCATTCAGATATCGATACGGTTGAGCGTATGCAGATTATTCATGAGCTGCGCACTGGCGTCCATGATGTCTTGGTGGGTATTAACCTATTGCGTGAAGGCTTGGATATGCCAGAGGTGTCATTGGTTGCTATATTTGATGCAGATAAAGAGGGATTTTTGCGTTCTGAGCGCTCCCTCATTCAGACCATTGGTCGTGCTGCGCGTCACTTAAATGGTAAGGCCATTCTCTATGCCGATCGCATCACACCAAGTATGCAAAAAGCGATAGATGAGACGGATCGTCGCCGTGACAAGCAGATTGCTTTTAACCTTGAGCATAACATCACGCCAAAAGGCGCGCGCCGTAGTATCACCGATAAGATTGATACAGGTGAGAGCTTGGATGCCAATGACAATCAAGCCATTCCAGTTAAGAGTAACCTGCCTGATGTCGATATTAATATCTTGCGTAGTCCGGATTTATTGGCCAAAGAGATTAAGCGTTTGGAAAAACAGATGCAGCAAATGTCGCGTGACCTAAAGTTTGAGGAAGCCGCAAAAACACGTGATAAGGTGCTTGAGCTTAAAGCGCATCTAATCTAGCCGTTTAGTTTGGATAGTATTTAGAAGTAAAAAAGGTGAGTTGCACAGTGTTTGTGACTCACTTTTTTTGTGTCAATGTTTTGTAGGGCTTAAAAGCTGGCTTGTATTTGAAACAGCACCCGATATCTATGAAGAGAACGAATATTGACAGTACATTTTTACTAACATCAAACGCAGTTTTACATATCCCACCTTAAAAAATGCCTACGTATCTTATAGGCTAAATACATAAGGCACGAGCGACAAAGCATACAGATAAATGCTAGACGTGGATTACAAAGTCAGGCGTGCTAACGTATTTTATAAATTTTTAAGTGAAGGAACGGTCTATGTTTGATATCAAATCGTTTTTTAAACGAGAAGTAGAAAAGAAGCTCATTGATGTAGATGATTATATTTTTATGCCTGAGCGCGTCGAGATGGAGCTTGAAGGTGGTCTACTAAACTGCGTGTTAAATAGTGATGGTCGTGTCGATATTTTTTATAGCAAAGAAGGGGTGACAGAAGTCAGCTCAGCATCACGTAAACATCCTTTTACCTCATTTGAGACTGAGCTGAATCATGGTGTTTATGATGATGTCATCGATGATCTGATCAAAGAAGTGAGCAAAATTATCGATGGCTCTTCCAAGTATTTTCGTCGAAATAAGGTATTACCTTCCACAGCCGCTTTACCTTCTAAGCCACCTACTGACCTATAGTATGAGCGGTATTCAAACTTGTAGAAAAAAGGGAGCGTTATATTTCACGTCTCCCTTTTTTTATTTTTAGCGGCTTATTTGGTAAAACTTGCGTAGCAGCTTTGTAGGGACTTTGCGACGACTCTCGCTACCAGCTGCGTGCGATATTGCGAGTCTATAGCCGCATTTCCCAGTTCCACAATGGTGACTTGCTGCGGTGCTTGCTCACTGACACAGCCGCAAACATTACTCTTTACCGCTTCCTCCTGCGTCTCAGTCATGGCCACACTCGCAATACGCCACGCGTTTTGTTTCTCAATTTGGCTACGGCACTGATTGTCAATGGCTGCTTTAAAGACGTTCATACCAATCTCGTTTGCTGTACCGATAGCATTACCTGTACTGTTATTAACACCACCTGTCGTGGTACAGCCAGTTAAGGCAAAAGTAGCGAGTAAGAGGGTGGAAGCAACGTATTTTTTCATAGGAAAGTCCTTTAAGTTTTTTGAGTGGAAATCAAAAGCGCGCTGTTTGAAAACGTTTGTGATTATTGCATATTTTTAACCGCGTTATTCATAACTTACACAGGAAAAACGATAGGACTTATGATGTCATCCTGATTAAGCGTCAGTCTTAGCAGTCTTAGCAGTCTTAGCAGTTTTAGCGTTAGGCAACAAAAAACCAGTTAAGACTCAACATCTTAACTGGTGAACATGATGCAGAACTGACTAACTGGGGTTAGACATTTTTACCGTGTTGCTTTTTTTGGATGTCTTTGGCCAATTTATAGCAGTCATTGATGTGGTCGTTGGCGATTTTCTTAAAGATGGTGTAACCCATCGTTGCGGCAACCAGTTGTCCGCCTAGTGGAACAAACTTCGTTACTTGTTTGGCTGCGATACGACCACCGAAAGTTTGAATGGTTTTTTTGACGAGGCCACGTGTCGCCATGAGGCCCGCAAAGTCTACCGTACGATCCTTAACCGCACGCCAGTGGACTTCTTTTGATTGTAAGTCAATCGCTGATTTGCGATCTTCAATCAAACCAAAACGTTCACTGATCTCAGGGACAAGTTGAGTAAGCATGCCCGCATCAACTGCGACATCAAAAAATGGCACCGGTACAATAGCCACCCCAGCTGACACTCTAGCACGCTTCTTTACTAATTTTTGGCATTCTTTTTTGACTTTATCAAGGTCTAGATTTGGATCAATGGTGTCTGGTAGTTTTTCAGCGAGTGGTGTCGTTTTCATAGGATTTCCTTATAAAAAATTGATTAAAATAGAGAACAAATACTTCAGATGACTCCTATTCTATGGATTTATAAGCGTCATACAATCATAGCTTTGTAGCAAAATGCAGAAAATTACGTCACTATGCACCGTTTTTGTAAGTACGAGGTGATCTTATGGACTGAGACGTTAAAAATTGTCGTTGTGAGCCTCTCGTAAAGCCAGTAGAATACGTCCATGCTAAATTTAACTCCCCGCTATATCCATACTCGCATTGACGAGTTGCCTGTCGCGTTGCAACCACTTGCTGCCCAATCATTAACGCTTGCTCGTCTGTACGCAGGCCGCGGTATCACTGAACTTACCGAGCTTGATACGGGACTATCTGGTCTGTTGCCCGCTGAGATGCTGCACGGTGTCACAGAAGCGGTACGTCTACTAGATGAGGCGATTGATGCCCAACAGCGCATCTTAATCGTTGGTGACTTTGACTGTGATGGCGCGACCAGCACGGCGCTGATGATGCGCGCGCTCACAAAAATGGGCGCGGTGGTTGATTTCTTAGTACCGGATCGCTTCAAATACGGCTATGGTTTGACACCAGAGATTGTTGAGTTGGGTATCGAAACTTATCAGCCGGACATGATAGTGACGGTAGACAACGGCATTTCTAGTCATGAGGGCGTGGCGCGCGCGCAGGCAGATGGTATAACGGTCATTATTACTGACCATCATCTAACGACGAAAGAAACACCGCCTGCAGAGGCCGTGGTCAATCCCAATCAGCTTGATTGCAGCTTTACCAGTAAGGCGCTGGTTGGGGTAGGCGTGGCCTTTTATGTGCTCGGGCGACTGGCCAAACTGCGCCGTACAGCTGGCAAGTCTACGGTACAAGTCAGTCAGTACTTAGACTTAGTGGCGCTTGGTACGATTGCTGATGTTGGTGTGCTGGATAAAAACAACCGTATCTTAGTGCATCATGGACTTGCTGCTATTCGCCAAGGACGTTGCTGCTTAGGCATCTTAGCCTTATTAGAACAAGCCGGACGTGACCCCAAGCAATTACACGCACAGGATTTTGGTTTTGTCTTAGGTCCGCGTATCAACGCTGCTGGACGTATGGATAACATGCGTATCGGGATTGAGTGTTTATTGACTGAAGATTGGGGCACTGCGCAGCGTCTAGCACAGGAGCTTGAGCAGCTAAATCGTACCCGTCGTCAAGTAGAAGGCGAGATGCGCACACAAGCTGACAGTATTGTTCAAACATTGGCTGATGGTGTTGATACTGACACTGATGAAAGTCGCGATGTTATCGTTCAGAGTAAGCCTGAGAAAAAAGCCGTCAACGATCATAAGCGTAGTATTGTTTTGTACCAAGATGACTGGCATCAAGGCGTGATTGGCATTGTCGCTGGTCGTTTAAAAGAAAGTCATTATCTACCCAGCATTGTTTTTGCGCCAGCAGACACACAGCGTACGGGCGATGACGATGCCATCAAAGGCTCAGCGCGTTCTATCGCTGGCGTGCATATTCGTGATGCGATTGAACAAGTCGCTGAGCGTTACCCCGATCTTATCAGTCACTTTGGTGGACACGCGATGGCCGCAGGCTTGACCCTTAAGCGCGGGAATTTTGAGGCATTTGTAGCAGCTTTTGATGAAGTCATGTCGCAGATGAATGATGACGTGTTTGCAGAGCAGAAATTCACCGATGGCCCATTACAAGCGAGTGACTTTAGCTTGTGGTTTGCAGAGCAGTTAGCTGATGCCAATATTTGGGGGCATGGTTTTGCGCCGCCGATATTTGATGGCGTGTTTGAAGTGTTGAGTTTTAAGGTGTTAAAAGACAAGCATCTCAAGCTATCGCTGCGTTATCCTGATGTACAGTATCCGATTGAGGCGATTTATTTTAATTTTGATAGCAGCGTTTGGGATTACCGCGCCAAACAAGTGCATGTGTTATTTCAGTTGGACATCAATGAATGGAATGGCAAACAAAGCTTGCAGCTGATGGTCAAAGACTTGGCGGTGGTAGAAAAGACCTAAGAGCTTCATTATTTTTAAAGTGAAGTGCTTTTAATACTTCCATTCCAATGTCGGAAACTGCCAATCATAGCGTATCGCGAGCATGCGTAAGGTAAAGATCGTACTCATAGTCGCGATATCCGTAACCCAAGCGGTCACACCAAGATGGTGTAGGACAAAATAGAGAATGCCGCCAGTCAATGCAGCGGTAATATAAATCTCTTGCTGTAACACCAGCGGAATCTCGTTGCAAATCATATCGCGAATGATGCCGCCCACCACAATGGTAATGACACCTAGCAGTAAGGCCACCGGAACATTTGCCCCCATGCCAACGGCAACCTTGATACCAATTAACGTAAAAGCGGACAGGCCAATGGTATCTGAGAGTTTGAGGAATTTATCGACGCGGCGAGAGTTAGGGTGAAAAAATATTTGCATCACTAAAGAAGATATAGTGATGACGGTAAGGTAGCTCATGTCTACCATCCAAAATAATGGATGACGATTTAAAATGACGTCTCGCACTGTGCCGCCACCGATAGCGGTCACAATGGACACCAGTAAGCAGCCGAACACATCAAAGTTTTTGTGCTTGGCCAGTATTGTGCCCGACACACTACAAGCGACAATGCCGATCATGTCAAACAAGTAAATCAAAGAGCGCGGGTCAAAGGTGGTGATCAGTGCTGCAGGGTCCAATGCGATAGCCAACATGCGCAAATCTCACTCATTGTGAATATTATCAAGCGGTAGGGGGAGCACTAAGCGTAAACCCATTCTACAGTGGTGTTAAAGGCCTTTTAAGCCACCAAGCGAATAGAGGGCAGATGCCAATCAAATCTAAGCGCTAGCATCCGCACTGCAAAGATAACAAATAGCATAATGAACTCATTGATACCAGCGTTGACACCGAAGGATTGTAAAAGTAAATATGTGACAGATCCTGCAATGCTGGCAGTGATATAAATCTCACGCTGTAGTACCAGCGGTATCTCATTACAGATAATGTCGCGTAGCAGACCACCGACAATGGCCGTCCAAACACCCATCATAATAGCGATGATAGGGGACATGTCCTGCGTCAATGCCACCTTAAAGCCAATCACACTAAAAGCTGCCAGTCCAATGGCGTCAAAGAGTTTAAGGGCATTATCAATTTTATGATACAGGTGAAAGAACATCTGTAGTATCAGTGATGTCACTGTAATGACGATCACATAATTGAGATCCGTCATCCAAAATAGTGGATGACGATCAAGCGCCATATCACGCAGCGTACCACCACCGATGGCATTGACCATAGAAACCAAGATGCAGCCTGAGATATCCAAACCTTTGTGTTGAGCCAGTAGCGTCCCTGCTATCGCGCAAGCAATCACGCCCACCATGTCTAACAAATATAATAGAACATCAGGAAAAATCAAATCATTAACCATGGTTATGTTGCCAAGTAGCGCCCATCAAAGTGGCTTGAGTATGTGTTTTAAATGGAACGTATATTGAAAGGTTATACCAATAGGGTAAAAAGAAGCGGCTCAGTATCAGGCCCCTGTTTACCCATCTTTTGCAAACAGTATGAGTCCTACGATAATCAGTCCGATCCCAATCAAGCCCATGGCCGATGGTATGGTGTTGTTGAGCAATAACATACCCCCAATTAAGGCGAATATCACCTCACTGGCTTGTGTTGCATCAACGCCAGCCACTTCACTTGACGTTTCTGCTTTTTCGCGAGCATACAAAAAAATACTGGTTGCTGCTACTCCGGCCAATAAAGCGACAAGTAACGTGTTGAATAGTTGGGAAGTGTCTGGCAAATCAGGGCGCACTATAATGCCTAAAACCAGCCAAAATGGCAAACTCCCAAGCGTCATTAACCACACTTTGTTAAAAGCATTTTGCAGTAAAGTGGTTTCAATCGCTGGTATGCGCGCGATAAGATGTTGTAAAAATGAGTTAGGCAAGGCTTGGTTAGAGGAGGTGAGACGTACGGGGCCGGCTACGTCTGGCATATGATCTATGTCAGTCGATAAAACAGGGGCTTCGGTGATCAGTGCGCTGGTGTGCTCGCCGATATCACTTTGCTGAATAGGCGCTTCTTTGGTAGACCGCAGCTCAGCGCTACGATGACGTGCATTATAAGAGACTTGCCAAACCAGCTGATTGCCAATGGGATAGCTAAAGGCTGCTACTAGCGCCGGTATGGCACCGTATAGTAGCATGTCTGTCATGGGCGCTGCCTGACTGTCCAATAACGAGGCAGCGTGCAGACCTTCACTAACATTCACCAGCACCACCCCGACAAACACTAACAGCGCATAGACAATGAATTTTTTATCAAAACGCTGCCCAAACGCCAGTAATACGAGTAGGCTTGCGACCACTGTAAACATAAAAGTCGCGGCAACAACCCAGCCGGCAACATGGTCAGCAGCGTAGCAAATACCCGTATAAAATATACCAAAGCCAATACTGCCAGTAATGCACCAAAATCCCCAATGTTGACGAAAAATAGCCATCAGCGCCTTGATACGACCAGCGCCATGCTGCATCCCAATAAGGGCTGTGAGAATCAACCACATAAAAGCGTAACGTAGGCTTGCAGACCAAAACCAGTGCCCACCAGCCGCACTCATAAGCTCGTTTAGGACAAACGTTGAACTAAAGAACGCACCCGCCAATAAGCCCAATAAAATGAGTTTGATCATACCTACGCCCTTATCCTTGGCTTATTATTGATTAATAGTGGCTGTTTAACTTTTAGTTTGCTATTTTCCTTTGGCGTCTGCCCAAATGATTTTGTGCAGTTGCAACTGAAAGCGTACGGGCAGGGCATCAGCCAATATCCATTCTGCAAGGTCGCGCGCCAAAACGGGCACATCGGGGCCAGTGTCTTCATTGATATCATCTGCGACATTGAACATTGGAGAAAACCACACCGTGCCCACCAATTCATTGAGCTTGTGTTCAGACAGTTTGGTTTTCGCCCAGTTATAATCCTCACGATTCATGATGACAAACTTAATCTGGTCATGCTGTGTGAGGTAGTCGAGGTTTGACCATAAGTTTTTATCAGCTTCACCTGAGCTTGGTGTTTTGAGATCCATCACTTTACTGACGGCCGCTGGTACATTTTCTACCGTGAGGGCGCCAGCTGTTTCAAGGGAGATCTCATAGCCATCGCTTAGCAAGCGTTTGATTAAGGCAATGGCGTTCGGCTGAGCCAACGGTTCGCCGCCCGTCAGACAGATACGTTTACAAGGATAGCGTTTGATCGTCGTTATAATGGTGTCCAATGATTGACGCTCGCCGCCCGTAAAGGCGTATTCGGTATCGCAATAGACACAGCGTAGCGGACAGCCAGTGAGGCGCACAAATATCGTTGGTAAGCCTGACGTTAGCGCTTCACCTTGTAATGAATAAAAGATTTCTGTTAAACGCAGACCCGCTTCAGGGTCAGTGACAGGAATGGTAGATGTGCGTAGTAGTGACTCACTCATAATATTTTCAAATACAGTTAATGTTGACAACGCGATTAAGCATTCGTCACTCTTAATAAAAGACAGTTTATAGATCGTACCGTGCTAGGTTTCAATAAAACCAAAATAAAAGGCGGATTATAACGTAATGCCTTGTATTAAGCTGCAAAAAAGATGCGGGAGTCATTCTCCAGCATCTTTTTTTGTTAAAAATAAAAATCGTACTTGGCAGGGGTTTAGTCCAAACGCAACAACTCATTGACAGCGGTTTTTGCACGGGTCTGTGCATCCACTTTTTTCACGATGATAGCGGCGTATAAGCTGTGCGTGCCATCTTCTGAAGGTAAGCTACCTGGTACCACAACTGAGCCTGCTGGTACGCGGCCACGATGAATCTCACCCGTTTCGCGGTCATAGATGCGCGTAGATTGACCGATATAGACGCCCATAGAAATAACAGCGCCTTCTTCTACGATCACGCCTTCAACGATCTCAGAGCGCGCACCGATGAAGCAGTTGTCTTCGATGATAGTCGGATTGGCTTGTAATGGCTCTAATACACCACCGATACCAACGCCACCTGATAAATGCACGTTTTTACCGATTTGAGCACACGAGCCAACCGTTGCCCACGTATCTACCATCGCCCCTTGATCGACGTAAGCGCCAATATTGACATAAGATGGCATGAGTACAGCGCCTGCTGCAATGTATGAGCCTTTACGAGCTACCGCTGGCGGGACAACACGTACGCCCGCTTCTTTAAATTGGGCTTCAGTCCAGTTGGCAAACTTAGTGGGTACTTTGTCATAAAACTGCACATGCTCACCAGCTGCTTGAACGTAGTTGTCGTTGAGACGGAACGAGAGTAAGACAGCCTTTTTTGCCCACTGATTGACGACCCATTCGCCGTCCTTTTTTTCTGCGACCCGTAAGCTGCCGTTGTCTAGTTGCTCAAGCACTTGTTCGATAGCATCACGCACGTCTTGTGGCATATTGCTTGGGCTATACTCATTGCGTTTTTCAAAGGCTTGTTCGATGGTTTGCTGTAATGACATAAAGATTCCTAAAATAAATGGAAGGTAAGTGACAGTAAATATTATAGTTACAGGATAGGTGTGACTTGGACTAAAAACTTGCTTGCCGTATTGTCGCTAATTTGGCGACTTTTAGCAAACGAGTTACACGCAAACGTTGTTGCTAATCTCAACTATCTGACGCATGGCTCTCTAACCACGCCAAGACATCTTGATAGACGATTTGGTTGTCTTTTTCATGTAATGGCTCATGGCGCATGTTTGGATAGAGCTGAATATCAATGCGGCTAAAATTTTGCTTGTTTAGACGGGTGACAATTTTACGGACCCCTTTGCCCATGTTACCAATGGGATCCTCTGTACCGCTGATAAATAGCATAGGGAAACTTTTAGGAATTGTTACCGCCCAGCCTTTATTCAAACTGGCTTCCATTAAAGCAAACAAGGTCATAAAACCGTTATTGGTAAAATCAAAACCAGTCAGTGGATCGGCTTCATAGGCCTCAATATTCGCCGTATTTGCACTTAACCAAGCAAACTGTGAGGAAGAGGTGCGGTTTTCAAGTTTGCTGTTGAGTACCTTATTCATTGTACTGGCAAACACAGTGTTTGGCTGTCTGGGCGCTACTTTTGCCAGTATTTTATTGACCGGCAGGAGCACTTTGGTTAATGGGTTGGCATCGGCTGTACCCATTAAGATAGCCCCTGTGAAATTGTGGGCGTGATGTTTGAGGACGTTGCGGACAATAAAGGAGCCCATAGAGTGCCCCATGACAAAATGGGGGACGTTAGGATGACGCGCCTTTAAGCTATCGGCCATGACTATGACGTCTTTTAATAGCGATTGTACAGGATGTTCCTCACCGAAAAAGCCTAAATCTGCTTCTGTTTTAATGGTTTGGCCGTGGCCTAGATGATCATAAGTTGCCACTGCGACACCATTGTCTGCTAAAAATTGCGCAAAATTTGCATAGCGGCCGCTGTGTTCTGCCATACCATGCACGATCAGTAACGTGGCTTTTACCGCGGTGTCTTTATGGCTTGGTTCAAAAAAATCATGATGCAAGTAGTGAATGTTATCAGAGGAGAGGATGTGGTCGTTACTTGTATCGGTGTTCATAGCGGTTTCCTTGAAAGGTTTTAAAGGCTTATCATTTTAATTGGTTGTAGGTATTGTGCTTTTAAACAGCTAAACAGTGTTTAAAAAGTCAGCGTATTATACGACGCTTATAATAAATGTTGGTATTGGGCGCTGGTCATTCATTTTACCTTGTTTGAGCGTTTTTCGTCGTGTGCGCACAAATACTGTTTTTGGGGCCACACGTTTTTAGCGCCATAAAGGTGATAAACAATGTAGCGACAAAGCGTTATTGGGTCAATGCTATTTAAGACAATTGTGCTTGCGCCATTGTTTGTATGGCATCTATTTAACTTGTGTGCCACTGATCGCCACGCTTTTAAAGCGCCGCTCGCTTAACACCCATAGAGTCAAACAAGCGTCAATTGAACCATAAAATTGAGTTATTCTAAATACGCCATGTGTGGTGACGTGCTGTGAAAAACTAGTCTTGTTGCTGCTTACCTTGTGATAAAGGTTTACAACCTACCTGAATTTTGCTTAAATGGTTTAACTAATGAAACGTAGTTCCGCTTGGCAGAACAATACAGTTGGTGATTGAGTAATAATGGGTTTTTTGGCTCAAATGTTCCTAAATATGAGGGATAAGCGTAAAAACAAAATAGTCTATGGTTTGTTTACTACAAAAATTGCTATATTATTACTCGTCTGTAACGCATTAATAGTGACATATTGATGTAGCTGGCAGGACTAAATCGACTACTTCAAGGATGAATTCAATGCTCAATTCTTTAAAATCTTCCCTACTTTTATCAGCGATGCTAAGTGCTACGTTAGGACTTACTGCATGCTCATCTCCAAGTTCAGAAAGCAGTGACAGTGCGGCGACAGATAGCTCGGCCACGGATGCCGCCGCCACTGATCAGCTGGATACTAAGTTTCTCACCATCGCTACAGGCGGGGCATCTGGCCCTTACAATATTATCGGTACGTCGTTATCAGAAGTCTACGTCAAAACCTTTGGGGTGAACTCAAAGACGCAAACCACAGGCGCTTCAGTAGAAAACGTCAATCTACTGACCCAAGGCAAAGTCGACATGGTATTGGCGCTGAGTGATGTGGTCACAGACGCGGTCGAAGGCAAAAACAACTTTGATCAGCCGATCAACAATATCCAACAGCTGGCTGTTCTTTACCCGAACGTGGTGCAAATCGTCACAACCAAAGATTCTGGCATCAAAAATATTGAAGACTTGAGAGGCAAGCGCATTGCAGTAGGCGATCAAGGCTCTGGCACAGAAGTGAATGCACGAACTTTGTTAGAAGGATTTGGTATTACTTATGATGATGTCACGGTTGACTATTTAGGGTTTTCTGAAGCTGCTGATGGCATGAAAGCAGGTAAAATTGAGGCGGCCTTCTTTAGTAGTGGACTTCCAAACTCGTCGCTCATGGAGCTAGAGCAAGGCTTAGACTTACAGCTGATCACCATTGACCAAGACAAGCTAAAAGAGATCATCGCGACCAAACCGTACTTTAAAACTTTTGAGATTCCTGCGGGCACTTATGGTAATGAAACCGCGATTCCAACCGCTGCCATCATGAATGCGTTGTTGGTCAGCTCTGATTTGTCTGAAGATGATGGCTATAAGCTGACCAAAGCGTTGTTTGATAATTTAGAAGGGCTAAAAACGGCTCACCAAGCGGCCAATGACATCAGCTTAGAAACCGCTCGTGACGGCATGGTTGCTCCTATCCATCCTGGCGCGAAAAAGTACTATGATGAACAAGCCGGCAAGTAAACAGTTAAGGTGGTTAACTGGCGCAGCATTCATTGCGGCGTTGGTTTTTCTTATACTGTGGATGGGCTTGGCAGGTCAGCCTGTGACTGAAGTGCGAGTGGCAGGCACTGAGGGAGAGAATGACAAAGTTTGTTATTTTACTGAGCCTGATTTTCAACTGCGCTGGATTCATTCTGTAGAAAAACAGTGGTGGGAGGAGCAGTACCAACGTCAGAGCGATGGTCTGCTGCTGACCACCACTTATTTTGAAGCTTTTGGTGCCGGGACACCTTCTACCGAAATGCTTGCGCCCATACAAAAACCTGGCTATCTGGGTTATCAAATCAACGAAAAATTGCCACGCCTTAATTGGGTCGTATCGAGACTGACCAAAGGTGAGATTGACTATGGCAACCACCGTGTTTTGATTCATGAGTGGGTGCCAGACTATTCTGAAGTCGTGATCATGCCTCAATCGTATGGTTTAATTGATAGATTTAAAAAGGACTTGTGTCATGAACTCCCAAGTGACGGATCACAGTAATGATTTACCCATACACTCCAACACCGACTCTGAAACTAATGTTGACGCTGAACTTGAGGTGCAAGCCCATAATAAAGCGATATTGGAAAAGTATGATCGAGAGTCGATCACGCGGCACATCACTCAAGGACCCGTAAAATACTTTATCGCTGGTATTTGTATACTCTATTCACTTTTTCACTTATATATCACCTTTAACCCAATGCCCGCATTGCTACAGCGCTCGGTACACGTGGGCGTTGGTTTTGCGCTGATTTTTTTGATTTTTCCAGCCAGTAAAAAAAGCAGTCGCAAGCGGGTGGCATGGTATGACTGGATTTGGTTTGCGTTGTCCTTGTCTGGCATGACTTACTTGATTTATGAATACCAAAATATTGTCACCTCACGTGGGGGCATGGCAAATTCGACTGATGTGATATTTTCGCTGATTACCGTGATTTGCGTGTTAGAAGGCAGTCGCCGTATTACTGGTTGGATTTTGCCGATATTGGCAGGGATATTTTTGGCTTATCCGTTTGTCAGTCATTTAGAATTTATGCCGGATAGACTGTTGACTCGTCCTTATGATATGGGCGATATTTTTGGTCAATTGTTTCTAAAAACGGAAGGGCTGTACTCTGTCGCGATTGGCGCATCGGTGACCTTTATCTTTTTGTTCATACTCTTTGGTGCGTTCTTAGCGCGCTCAGGCATGGGGCAGCTGTTTAATGATTTAGCCCTAGCCATCGCGGGTCATAAAAAAGGTGGCCCAGCAAAAGTAGCTGTTATTTCTAGCGGCTTTATGGGCAGTATTAATGGCTCAGCCTTGTCAAACGTGGTGAGTACGGGTGCCTTTACCATTCCTTTGATGAAAAAAGTTGGTTATCACAAAGACTTTGCGGGTGCCGTTGAGGCAAGTGCGTCTGTTGGTGGACAAATATTGCCACCAATCATGGGTGCTAGTGCGTTCATTATGGCTGAGACGACAGGCTTGCCCTATAGCACGATTGCGCTTGCGGCCCTACTGCCAGCCATATTGTACTATCTGGGCGTGATTGCACAGGTGCATTTTCGCGCTGGACGTCGTGATTTAAAAGGCATTGCTAAAGAAAACTTGCCTGCGGTAAAAGAGGTGTTAAAAGCGCGTGGGCATATGTTACTGCCAATCGTCTTTTTGATTTTCTTGTTAATTAGAAATGTGCCCGTGGGTTATGCGGCCGCTTATACCATTGGTTTTACCGTGGTGATTAGTATGCTGCGTGCCGAAACTCGTATGAGCTTTTCTGACATCTTAGGCGCTTTAGAAGACGGCGCTCGCCAATCGCTTGCGGTAATGGCTGCTTGTGCGGTCGTTGGTATTATCATTGGGGTGGTGAGTTTGACCAGCTTTGGTACAGTGATGACGTCATCTATTGTGACGCTTGGGGCAGGATCGCTATTCTTCACGTTGATCTTAACCATGTTAGCGTCTATGGTATTGGGCATGGGGCTGCCGTCGATTCCGGCTTATATCATTACTGCAACCATGGCAGCACCTGCACTGGCAGGGTTTGATATCCCGATTTTATCAGCGCACATGTTCGTCTTTTACTTTGGTATTTTTGCCAATATTACCCCGCCTGTGTGTTTGGCAGCGTTTGCTGGCGCGGGTATCTCTGGCGGTGATCCGATGAAGACAGGGTTTTTATCACTCAAGCTCGCCCTAGCAGGATTTATCGTGCCGTTTATGTTTATCTATAACCCAACGATGCTGATGATAGATCCAACGGATCTGGCAGTAACGGCCAAAGATTTCCCACTGCCGCCTATTATCGATATTATCACAGTGGTGGTGACTTCGATTACTGGCGTGATTGCGCTCAGCTCAGCGCTTGAAGGGTACTTTAAAGGAAGTATGAACACAGTAACTCGCGTTATTTTAACGATTGGCGCGCTGTTACTGATTTATCCGGAGATTACCACGGGTATCGCAGGTGGTGTCATCGTCGTTGCTGTTGCGTTGTTTAATATAAAGACGAGTAAGGCAGCAACACCGACGGTGAGTGTTTGATTTTTAGATGTTGATCAAGTCAAAAAAAAGGGTGAATAACAATGAGCTGTTATTCACCCTTTTTACGTTTGTCAGCAATGTTTTACGGTCAAGCTATTCATTAACAGCCAAGTTTACCTTCAGCTTCTAGTGCCTTTTTGCTGCGAATAGGCGCAGGACAGTCTTCACCGTAGTACTGGCGATCAGCGAAGTAGCTTGAGCGTACCATTGGGCCCGCCCAAATGCTAAAGAAGCCAATCTTTTTGCCGTAATCCATATACCGCTGGAACTCATCAGGATGCACGTAACGATCAACTGGTGCATGATTTTTACTTGGTTGTAAATACTGACCAATGGTAATCATGTCAACGTCATGTGCTTTTAGATCATCGAGTAGGGCATAAATCTCTTCTTCAGTCTCACCCAGACCCACCATAAAGCCGCACTTGGTGGCGATATCCGGACGACGCGCTTTATAAATCTTGAGCAAATCGAGTGAATGCTGATAGTCAGAACCCGGACGGAAGGCTTTGTACAAACGTGGCACCGTTTCGATGTTATGGTTAAAGACATCTGGCGCGGTTTCGGTCAATAAGTCTAGCGCGATGTCCATACGACCACGGAAATCTGGCACGAGTATTTCAATCAAGCAGTTTGGACTCAATGCTCTTGACTCGTTCAGTACTTCTACGAAATGGGCCGCACCGCCATCTTTGAGATCATCACGATCGACAGAAGTAATCACGGCATACTTGAGCTGTAGGCCTTGAATGGTCTCAGCCGTATGACGCGGCTCATCGGCATCTAGTGCATTGGGGCGGCCATGTCCGACATCACAAAACGGGCAGCGACGCGTACAGATATCACCCATGATCATAAAGGTCGCTGTCCCATCTGCAAAGCACTGCGGCAGGTTAGGGCAGGCGGCTTCTTCACAGACGGTATAAAGTTTTTGTTCACGCAAAGTTGCTTTAATGCGAGCCACTTCGGCAGGTGAAGACATTTTTACCCGAATCCAGTCAGGCTTTTTCTTTGCCTCGACCGTTGGGATGACTTTAATTGGGATACGTGCAACTTTGTCATAGCCACGTAGCTTTTCGCCTTGGATGGCTTTTTTTGGTTTGGCCTTGGCAGCAGGGACATGCGTTTGTACGGCAGTTGTCATAATAAAGTTATCTCTTAACCCTTTATATTATAAGGGTTTATGTAATGAGCAGAATGTTTTATGAATGGCGTTATTATAGCAGAAATTTGGCAGTTGATTTTCAAACAATATCGTTAAGATTATTCTCTTGTTAAGACTACTACGATTACTCTAGCGACCATAGTTTTAAATATCTATGTCAATTCCCATCTCATTCAGTACATCTATGGCAGCGCGGAAAGCCTCTTGGGTGGCGGGTGCACCGCAGTATGGCAAGCTGTGCATCAGCACCTCTCTAATCTCAGCGACACTAGCGCCATTGTTGATGGCGCCGCGTATATGACCTTTCAACTCATTTGGACTTTTTTGCGCAATTAAAAAACCAATGGTGATCAAGGAGCGATACTTACGCGGTAAGACGGAATCATCCTGCCACGTGCTGCCCCATGCATGCTCGATGATCCAGTCTTGTAGCGGCTGAGTGAACCCTGTTGCCCCATCAAGTGAACGCTTTACATGCGGCTCACCCATGACCTCAGTGCGTACCTGTAGACCATTTTCATAGTTGGTCGAGCGGTTTTTAGTATTATCATCCATATCATCGTCCTTTTTATTTTTTAAAAATAGCTAAGAGTACACTGACATAATCGCTATTATGTATCGATGCCGGTGCAAAAAGCCACGTAACCTTCATATGGTGTCTACTCACTTAGAAAGCAACTGCTCATTCATAACGGCAATCAGTAGTATGTCAGTTGCCACAAGTGATACAGGCATATTATGGATGGCACTATTTTTATAATAAATGTCCGATATGGCTCTATTATGAGCCTTTTCAGAGCTGAGCCATTAACATTTAGAGCGTTTTAAGCTATGATTGCACGGATAATTATTCCCTATAGTATATAGACGAAGGCTGTCATGCTGACTACCCACGTAATGTGCTAAACCCAACTGACGAGGACGACTATTGTGTTAGAAGCTTATCGTAAACATGTCGAAGAACGTGCTGAGCTAGGAACTGTACCCCTACCATTGAACGAAAAACAAGTGGTAGAGTTGGTTGAACTGATAAAGAACCCACCAGCAGGCGAAGACGCGTTCTTAATGAATCTGCTAGAAAACCGTATCCCTGCTGGTGTTGACCAAGCGGCATACGTTAAAGCGGCATTCTTAGCGGCTATCTTAAAGGGTGAGACATCATCACCACTTATCAGCAAGAAAAAAGCGGTTGAAATTCTAGGCACTATGCAAGGTGGCTACAACGTACAGCCACTCGTTGCCGCACTAGATGACAATGAAGTTGCTCAAGACGCTGCTGAAGCATTGAAAAAAACGCTATTGGTCTTTGACGCGTTCAATGACGTGACGGAAAAAGCCGAAGCAGGCAATAGCATTGCCAAAGAAGTGATCCAGTCTTGGGCTGATGCAGAATGGTTCTTGAACCGCGCTGAAGTACCAGCAAAAACCACTTATACGACGTTTAAAGTCACTGGCGAGACCAACACGGATGACTTGTCACCTGCGCAAGACGCATGGAGCCGTCCAGATATCCCATTGCATTCACTAGCCATGCACAAAAACTCTCGCGACGGCATCAATGCTGATGAAGAGGGCGTTGTTGGCCCAATGAAGCAAATCGAAGAGCTGAAGCAAAAAGGTCATCAGTTAGCCTATGTTGGTGATGTGGTTGGTACCGGCTCTAGCCGTAAGTCTGCCACCAACTCAGTATTGTGGTTGATGGGTGAAGACATCCCTAACGTACCAAACAAGCGCGGCGGCGGTCTCGTACTTGGTAACAACATTGCACCGATCTTCTTCAACACGATGGAAGATTCTGGCGCATTACCAATCGAAAAAGTAGCCGTTGATAACCTAAACATGGGTGATGTATTTGACATCTATCCGTATGAAGGCAAAATCACTAAGCATGATTCTGACGAAGTATTGTCAACGTTTGAATTAAACTCACCAACACTACTTGATGAAGTTCGTGCTGGCGGCCGTATTCCATTGATCGTTGGTCGTGGTTTGACGAACCGTGCTCGTGAATATATGGGTCTTGGTCATTCTGACGTATTTGCTAAGCCAGAAGAGCCAGCTGATACTGGTAAAGGCTTCACCCTAGCACAGAAAATGGTTGGTAAAGCATGTGGTCTAGAAGGCGTACGTCCAGGTATGTACTGTGAGCCTAAAATGACGACTGTTGGCTCTCAGGATACGACTGGTCCAATGACGCGTGATGAGCTAAAAGATTTGGCATGTTTGGGTTTCCAAGCAGACCTAGTGATGCAGTCATTCTGTCATACTGCTGCTTATCCAAAGCCAGTTGACGTTGAGACTCAGCACACACTACCTGACTTTATCATGAACCGCGGCGGCGTAAGCTTACGTCCAGGTGACGGTATCATTCACTCGTGGTTGAACCGTATGCTACTTCCAGATACCGTTGGTACTGGTGGTGACTCACATACTCGTTTCCCAATGGGTATCTCGTTCCCAGCGGGTTCTGGTCTAGTTGCTTTCGCAGCTGCAACTGGTGTAATGCCACTTGATATGCCTGAATCTGTTCGTGTTCGTTTCGTTGGTGAGCGTCAAGCTGGTATCACCCTACGTGATCTAGTACATGCTATCCCTTATCAAGCGATCAAAGAAGGTTACTTGACCGTTGATAAGAAAGGTAAAATCAACGAGTTCAACGGCCGTATTCTTGAAATCGAAGGTCTAGAAGATTTGACCGCTGAGCAAGCGTTCGAACTATCTGATGCCTCAGCTGAGCGTAGTGCTGCTGGTTGTACCATTACCTTGTCTGAAGAGTCAGTGACTGAGTACTTAAACTCAAACATCACGCTACTTAAGTGGATGATCTCAGAAGGCTATGGCGATGCACGTACCATCAGCCGCCGTATCGAAGCCATGCAAGAGTGGCTGGCTAACCCAAGCCTCATGCGTGCTGATGATGATGCAGAATATGCAATCGACATCACTATCGATATGAGTGAGATCAAAGAGCCTATCCTTTGCTGCCCGAATGATCCAGATGACGCAAAAACCCTAGCTGACGTGGCTGGCGATACCATTGATGAAGTATTCATTGGTTCATGCATGACCAACATCGGTCATTTCCGTGCCGCTGGTAAATTGCTACAAGACGTGCCAGCAGGTAGCCTCAAGACTCGTCTATGGATTGCGCCTCCAACTAAAATGGATGCCCGCCAGTTGATGGAAGAAGGCTACTACAACATCTATGCACAAGCCGGCGCGCGTACTGAAATGCCTGGTTGTTCACTATGTATGGGTAACCAAGCACGTATCGCACCGAAATCTACTGCGGTATCGACCTCAACCCGTAACTTCCCGAACCGTTTGGGTCAAGGCGCTAACGTATACCTAGCGTCTGCAGAGCTTGCCGCTGTTGCCGCCGTACTTGGTAAACTGCCGACTAACGACGAGTATCAGCAGTATGCTGGCATGCTAAACAGCATGGGCGATGAAGTGTATCAATACATGAACTTCGACCGTATGGAAGACTATACGGAAGAAGCAGACAAGATCAACGTTGCTCAGTTGACCTAATACCTGGTCTGAAAACGTTTTTAAGTTTTACAGTTCTTATTTAAATAGAAACCCCGTATCGTGATGATGCGGGGTTTTTGTATCAGTAGTTTGAAGTGAGGTGTAGGCTTTAATGGTTAAATCACTTCCCCTGATAAACTGGCTTACGTTTCTCTATAAACGCCGTAACTCCTTCTTTAAAGTCATCGGTTTTTGCCAGCATGGTTTGCTGATCGACTTCCATATCTAGGGCTTCATTCAGGCCCATATAAGCATGGGTATTAATCATGTGCTTCATCGACGCTAGGGCTTTACCAGGCAGATTGCTTAAACGCGTTGCCAGTGCATGTACACTCGTATCTAAATCCTCTACACTCACGACTTCATTCACCAAGTTTAAGCGAGCCATATCGTCAGCTTTAAGCTTATCACCTAGCATCACAAGCTCGGTGGTTTTTGCCACGCCGATTAATTGATTCAGCAGATAGATACCACCAGCATCTGGAATCAGTCCAATATTGATAAAAGCTTGGACGAATTTTGAATTGTCAGCGGCGATACGAAAATCACAAGTGAGCGCAAGATTCATACCAGCCCCAGCGACTGCGCCTTCCAGTTTAGCAATAATGGGCTTATGAATATTACGCAGTTTTAAGCTGACTTCTCCGGCACCTTCTACCATGCCTTTTAGTTTATTTGAAATGACGTCCTTGTCTAAACCCTCAGACAGCATCTCTTTAATGTCACCACCGCTTGAAAAGTTGCCGCCAGCACCTTGCAAAATAATAACGCGAACGTGATCATCGGCCTCGGCTTTATTAAGCGCTTTTAACACGCCAGCTTTTAGGGGGGTGCTAAAAGCATTTAGGCTTTTTGGATCATTTAACGTGATGGTGGCAATGTGGTTTTCGCTTTTGTACTCAACGAGAGGGTGTGACATCTGATATTTCCTTATTTTAAATAATGATTTTTTGACGTTGCGGTGTAAAAATTGACGGTAACAAGTAACGCAGTGCTGATTACTATAGCAGCTTGCTATGATTATAAAAGCAGGTTTTGTGGGCGCTTAAGACACATCAAGAGGCTGGTTTAGTGCGATAAATGACACTAGAAGTTAATGTTTGCCTGCATACAGGCAGCAGAGGCATGAAAAAGGCTATTACCAAAAGCGTTATTGGATTGTGCTAAAATGTTGACATCTTTACTCTCTCAAACAAGGAAGTGGTTATGCCGACTATCAAGATTAATAATGCGGATATTTATTATGAGGACAGTGCGCCAAATGACGCGCAAAAGCCAGTGATGGTGTTCGCTCACGGTCTTTTATGGAACTCGCGGATGTATGACAAGCAAGTTGCGCACTTTCAAAAAGACTATCGCTGTATCGCTTTTGATTTTCGGGGTCAAGGCCAGTCGCAGATCACCAAGTCCGGCTATGATATGGACACACTAACGGAGGATGCGCTTGGGTTACTTGCGGCGCTTGATATTGATAAATGTCACTTTGTTGGGTTATCAATGGGCGGCTTTGTCGCACAGCGTATCGCGCTTAAGCGGCCTGAGCTGCTGCAATCGCTTATCCTTTTAGAAACCTCTGCTGACCCTGAAGATCCCAAAAACGTACCGCAGTATCGTAAGCTGGTAAAAGCCATTCGCTGGTTAGGTATCAAGCGCGTGAGTAACAAGGTCATGCCTATTATGTTTGGTAGTACTTTTTTGGCAGACAAGTTGCGTAAATCTGATCGTAAACAGTGGCTAGCGATGCTACAGGGTAATCGCAAAGGCGGCGTGATTAAGGCGACGATGGGCGTCATTGAGCGGACAGGCACCTATGAGCAGCTTGGTGACATCACGACGCCGACGCTCATTATCGTTGGTGATGAAGATGCCGCTACGCCTTATTCGAAGTCTGAGCGTATGCACTTTGCAATTGCAGGCTCAAAGCTTGCGGTTATCAAAGGCGCGGGTCATACATCGACGGTAGAAGAGCCGGATCAGGTAAATCGAGTGATGGGTCAATTTTTAGAAAATTGTGTGTAAAGTACTTAGTAATACTCTTTAGCTTTTAGCACCCAATGCTGAATAAAAAAGCCGCTATCAAAGAGTGATAGCGGCTTTTTTTGCACCATTTGTTATACATATTATTATTAACTGTTTGATCACTACAGTCGTGAGCTGTATTCGCTATTGCCGTCATCAATGGTGCCAAACACCTCGGCTCGGTTCACCACTTCAGTTGCCCAAGCGCGGTGCGTGGCAGGCTCTAGCATGGTATTGTTGTATTTAAACACCGCCTTGGCCTCGCTATGGAGTATCGCTTGCGCTTCATCCAAGGTGCTAAGTGGTACACAATAAGCTTGCTGTACCAACGCGATTTGGCTTGGGTGAATGACAGTTTTGCCGACCAAACCCAAGCTGACATCACGGGTCAACTCTTGCATAAACAGCGTGGGCTGGTCCAAATATTCAAAGACTGGCGCCGTCAAATAAAAACCATGCGGGACAAAGCAGCCAAGCAGTTGGTAGGCAAGCGTGCCGATAGGGGTGTCATAGACGATGCTGTCTTTAGGACGTCGCAGGCGCAGGGTGGCAAACAAGTCGTTGCCACCAATCCGCAGAGCAAAGATTGGCTGACTAAAGGCTTCTTTAAAGCCAATGGCAAGCTCTTGGTTGTGATGTGGGTTAAATAATGCGGCGGTCTCAAGTGTGGGCATTAACAATTGATCCGCACTCAGGTTTTGGCACGCCATTCGCCAATTGGATAAGCTGAACATATCAACTTTTGGCATGACGAAGCCGTCGATCAGATCGATATGGGCGTAATCTGCCAGCTGCTGTAGCATCATCGGATTGCGTGGACGTATAAACACTAATGGACGGGTCGGGTGCTGGGCTTGCGGCTTTGATTGTAGGCCAGCTTGTCTTGCTGGATTACTGATGCTATCCACGTGCGTCGCCCACGTATGGAGCAGCGTCTGCAAGCGCTCAAGTGCTAACTCAACGTCACTATGACTGACCGCATCTTCTAGACAAATAATAATACTATTAATCGTTGGTAATTTATCACGCTTAATGACTTGCCAAATATCTTGGCGAGTCGCCGGCATGTATAGACTGGCACCAAGCTGATAAGGATGATGGGTGTGCAACTTAACCATCGCATGACGCTCAGTAATCAGATGAGCATAAGACTGAGTATGGTTATAAAGGTTTGATTCGTGGGTTAGCATGTCTGACATAATTGGCATCGTAAATAGTGATAAATGAGTGGCTATAAAAGGTAGGATGTATGGTCTAAGAGACATGACTCAGTGGTGCTATTAAGTCACTTACACACCCCTATAAGCGTACTGTCGATTCATTATTTTTGGTACGTTGTTTGATGAGAGTAATGGCTTGATAAGGGAGTATTTTATCACCTAACACACTCATAGTGATGTTTCGCTGTGTACATAAATGTCTTAGCAGCACCGTATCGGGGTGATTGGCGGTTGCCAGTAAGATACGTTCAGGGTCACGGCGTAATATGGCTCGTGTTGCCTCGGCAATGGTCGGCTTAATACGGTTGCGATTGCTGATATTGTACTCTAACGCCAGCTTATCTATTAAGTCAGCGGTTTGGTAGCGCGGTTGCGGAAACATTGGCAAGTATTGGCATGTGTTAGATAATTCTCGCCGTGCTGCATCAATATGATCGACAAAGGCTAAGCTATGATCTGACTCAACTAAGTTATCATAAAAGACACTGCGATGTAGCCCCATTTTTGGGTCGGTATACAAGCTGCGTGAAATCAATCCGGACACCGTACTATTTAACAAACCCGATGGAATCAACCAGTCCTCCTCGCTAGCAGCCAGCCAAGCGACGCCCGCCGGATCAGCAAGGGTTAATAAAGGAGTCACATCGACACCTTGATGAAAAATATTGGCAAAATTGGGATGAGTAGGATCTCGAAACGCTTCTAAGCTACGGGTCAATTCTTGATAAATGGCCCCTTTACCTGTCCAGCCATCGACGAAGACAATAGGACTGTCTGGGTAGGCTGCTAACAATGTTTGTAAGGCTGTTGGGTCAAGACCACGGTCACGAATGATACTGATACCATAATGCACACTTGGTAGAGAGTAGCCACTAGCTGTGTCGGCAAGTGCTCTTTGTAATAATACGCCAATCGGCAAGCCTGCTCGCACTAAGCTGATTAAAACTAACGGTTGCTCATCAGTTACTTTTCGCTGAAAAACATGATGTAGGGTATAGGCTAAATTTGCGATATCAGTGGCTGTTCTCGTCGCCCCTTGCTCTAGTGCCTGTATGTAGAGCTGCTCATGCATCGCACTTGGTGCCTGCTCTAAGGTCAACATGTCTGAATAGTGACGTTGTCCACTTTGAATCAGTGCCTCTTTTTGACTGACGGGCACATCAGCAACCGCATCTTTATTGACAATATCAAGCAGGACGGTCACATCGCTGGCAAGATAGCTGCCTGAGCCGTAATTTTTTAGAGGGGCGCTTTTTGTGTTTGTGTTATTTAAAGTCATAGTAAGATATCAGCACTCATTGGAGAACAGTAAGGTTGCACGGTTGATGTTAAACAAACTACTCAGCATGACGTTGCTCATGCAACTGACCACGACTGGGCATACCGTACCAATCAAGCAGTTGCAAAAATGGCAGGTCAGCTAGGCTGTCCCCAAAACCAAAGCTCGGACGTTGATTGTCTAAATGGTTGGTTAATAAAAACTGCACGGCATGACGCTTATGAACCGCGTGTGGCAATATTGCCAGATTATTTGCGTTCACATGCACATAAAAGTGCTCATCAAAATCTGGTATTAACGTTGGCAGTTTCTGAGCCAAATCTGCCAGTATTTGATGGTTTTTTTGCGCATGTTTAATCGCCAAATAAATGGTCAGAGGGTCATGGTTAGCGCCGCTATCAGAGACGTCATTAAAGCTGTCAACGTGCGGTGTCAGTACCAAGTCATTAAAAGGATCACTGGCATTTTCAGAGTGCTTACCAATCAACGCTGTCAGCTCATATAACTTGCCTTGGATCGGAGCAAGGGCGTCATACATATGCTGCTGCCAATCGTTTAGCATTTGCCCGTTAGACGTTAAAATAACCGCGCCGTGGGCCAATACTTGCCAACTGGCAAAGGGCAGCTTAACACGTTTGATTTCACTACGGTCACGGGCGGTGACGACGATTAAATCAGTACTAGCGAGTAGCCAATTAAAGAAAGTGGTTTGACGCTGACTCATGAAGCTTAATGGCTCACCTTTTTTATTAACAGTGGCGCAAACCAAGTTTTCAGATTCAGCCGTTGGTAATTTCCACGCATCAATTTTACGCTGGGTTTGGAATAGGGTGTCGTCCAAGTCCATAAGCGCGTATGGTTTGGTGATGTTTGGATTGGATTCGAAAAATGGGGTGGTCATAAAAGTGTCCATAGATAATAGGGCGGAAAATCAGAGTGGGTGTGAGATGGAAGGACCCACCACCAATACGTTATTCAAGCGTTTCCACATATCGTCGACACTATCTGCTGCTGTCTCCACACACAGTACAATCAAATCCCATTCATTTGGTTCAACATTGTAAGCAAAATTGGTCATGCCAAGACCGTAATTATCGCTAAAGCTTAACATTGTCGTAATCGCGCCGCCAAGGGCAATCGGCGAGCGGGTCAACGCGCTAAATTTCACCATAGGGGTGGTTGCAGAGTCTTGCTGTTGAGCTTGTGTCTCAAGCCATTCTGCTAATAAAAAAGGTAACCAAACGAACTCGTTACTTCCCAGTACTAGGACTCTCTTTGGTAACTGAGCGGCATCAAAGCGTTCTTGATGACTAAATTTTGTAAACGCGGTTTGAAACCTCAAAAGATACTCAGCAAAACCATCTGTACTATTTAGCGTTGGAAAACGTCCCCAATTGCCCGTATCACCTAACGCCTGACTACCAGCCTCGGTCGTATCAACCGCTGGCATCGTAATGGGTTCAGGGTTAGGGGCATCCGTCCATTGCCAAGCGCCAGACAACAGGTGATGACGATGAAAGTCAACGCCCGCTAAGCGAGCAGCCATGCGCTCAGGCAACGCGCCCTCCAGCGTTGTGTCCGTCGTTGTGTCAGTGCTTTTTTGATCTAATGACCAATCAACCAAAGTGGTTAGATGTACTTGCTCTAATTGCGTGAGTCCAGCGTTACGTAGCGCAGTGACGACATTCACGCAAGTATTGCCGGTCGACGCTTCGTCATCCACCATAATTAGGGTTTTGCTAGCGAGTAATTGCTCTTGAGTATGGGTATCTGTACTTTGATAAATCAAATGCTGGCTGGCGTGACTGTGGTCTTCGTTAAATGTGGTCAGTAACGTATCGGTGCTACGGTCGTCATGTTGGGCATGACGCGTAGAGTTCAATAATAAAGCGTTAGGATAGCGCGTTTGTAGGGCTTGATGGACACCAGCGGATAAACCAACAGCCGTCTCTGCCATACCAATGACTAAAATGGGCTCAGGCAAATCACTAGGAACTAGATTTGCTAAGTCAGTAAAAGCATGACGCATCGTGTGAGGTGCGACTGGAATATGACGACCTAAGACTTTTGAGACGAATAAAAACGCCCGTTTTGGGTTAATACGCTGTGCAAACCCAAGCAAGTCTTCTAGTTGATAGCTGTCTTTTTTATCCGAGTCATTTTGCGCCGTTGCTTCGTTGGTCTGATAGGTCAAATCAAGAGTGCCGCGAGGTAAGGTAATGGTTGTACTCTGTTGCTTAGCTGACATTCGTATTCCTTGCGCTTTTAATTTTATATTGTTATCAGTTTTTAAGGTTGATAATCCACCAACCATAGCCCAGCGCCGCTTTTTTATTTAACGGCGGCGTGGTCAAAGTGAGCGTTTTGGTGAGAGCGTACTCTGATAACGTTCTTTAAGTCATTTGCTTAATAGGTGTTATTTTCTTCAATTTTGACACTCGTCATAATTGAGCGTACTTGGCAGGGCGTAATTTGCTGCCTGATATCAACCAGCTTCGGTTTATCGGTCAGTCCTAACCAATAAGAAAAACCGACTTGTGTTAAATCCACACCGCTGTGAATCGTATAACCAATGCCGCCGGAAGGACGGCTATTAATCTCCAGCACACGATGTTGACCATCATCATCGGCTTTGGTTTGTACACTCACGATGCCATCACAGCCAAAGGCTTTAATCAATGGAATGACGACATCCATGACGGATTGCTCGTAGCTGATATGCTGAATTTTCCCTGTTTTATAGCGTGTGATGGCGGCTAAAACGTCACCATATTCGCAGACCACATCGATAGAGTACTCTTGTCCAGATAAATAAGGCATAAGTAGCATAGGGATAGGGCGTTCATGAACCATTAGGCTGTTTGCATAGGCATTTTTAAACTGAGCCGTACTGATTTTTTTCTCTTCGGTGAAGTATAAATGCTCAAAGCTGTCATATTGCTCAGCCGCCTCTTTATCCGAATCAAGTCGCCAAAACCCTTGTGCGAAAATACCAGTGACGGGTTTGACACATAACGGCTGATGGCCATGTTCGGCCAGTAGAGCCTCAAGCTGTACCATATTATCAAAGCGCCAAGCATCAGCGACGGGGATGTTGTGCTGATGACAGTGTTGCATAAAGGCAAACTTGTCATCGATCGACTCCAGTGCCGATACGCTGGTTGCGCCCGTCAATAGACGAATACCTGCTGCGGCAAATGTTTCGCGGTGCGCTTCATAATCAATACCATTGCGACCAGTCAGCAACACCTTAACCTTGCTCTGCTGGGCTTGCTCCAATACGAACTGCCAGCGAGGTACAGCAGACTCACTGGTCGGCAGTGTGTCGTCGTCTATAGCCGCTTTATGTGGCTCACGATAAGTGCGATCAGCGAACTCAAAAATCTCAGGTCTATCATGACGGTGTGAGGCGATAATGGTAAACGGGGTATCAGAGTGGGCTTTTAACGTTTGTAGGCTGGCCAACATATCGCGCTGGCTTGACTGACCTTCAGCCAACCAAGCGGCTGTTGACGTTATATGATTGCTATCGTTAGCAGGGTTATCCATAGTGCTCTCTTGTCATCAGTTTTAGATATCATTGGATAACTCAGTGTCGTCATCGCAAAACCATTAGCAATATAAGTAAGACCCCAATTTGGCTTAGCAAAGTGGAAAAAACCAAGCCTTAATACTGCTGATAGCATGGACTATTATATACAAATGCTACGCGTTATAAACATTCCTAACAAAATAGCCTTAAGTATTTATACAGCGATTTCTTGACGGTTTTTAACAGCTCGTTGAATGGATAGGTAGATTAAAACAAAAACGCATCCGTGCTACTATGTGACGATAACCGGCATCATAAATACAGCGATATAATAAACCACTGAAAGGACATATCATGAGCCAAACCGAACCTCAAAAATTAATCGCAGGGGCCAATGCGCCACTACCGACGGATAATATTAGCATTCGTATTTTAAGCCAAAGCGCCATTGATTGCGCTGCTTATCGCCTGACTACTGACGGTAAGGTACGTGGTGATGGCGACATGATTTTTTATGGGCAAACCCGTAGCGATGACGGTAGCGTTAGCTTCCGAGGCCATGATAGCGATGGATTTTTTGATATTAATTTACCAGCGCAGCCTGCGAGTATTGAAAAAATAGCGCTCGCTTTTTCTAGTGCCCAAACGCTAGCGCAAGTCGGTGATGTAGATATTCAGGTATTGCAGGGCAGCCAAGTACTGATGACTTGTCAATTAATTGCTACTGGGCGTAACGAAAAAGCGATTATCTTAGCTGAGTGCTATCGCCGGCAGGGCGGCTGGAAGTTTCGTTTTATTGCTCAAGGTTTTGAGGGCGGGCTAAAACCATTGTCTGAGCACTTCGGCGTTGACATTGCCGACGAAGCGCCAGCTCAGCCTCAAGCTCAAAACCAATCACAGAATCAGTCTCAACCTATCAACACGCAGCGTCCAATCAATACCCAAAAAGCGGGTAGTGCCTCACCATCTAACACGCCACCGCCGATCCCAGCCAGTCCCTCAATCAATTTAAGTAAAATCACTTTAACCAAAAATCAATCTAGCATCAATCTTAAAAAGCGCGATGATTTTGGTAAAATCTCTGTCAACCTAAACTGGAATCAGCGTCCAGAGGTGGATAAGCAAGCACCTAAAAAAGGGCTATTAGGCGATTTGTTTAAGTCGCATAAAGCAGGGGGTATCGATCTTGATGTCGGCGCGATGATTCATCTGAAAAACGGAGAAAAGACGCTCATTCAAGCGCTAGGCAATCGTTTTGGCAGTTTGCAATCCGCGCCTTATGTTTGCTTGCGTGCTGATGATAGAACGGGACAAATAAGCGGCGGTGAGTGGCTCGATATCAACGGTCAGCAGTGGTCGCAGATTGAGGAAGTCTTTATCTTTGCCTTTATTTATGATGGCGCGCCAAATTGGGCGCAAACAGATGGGGTAGTAACCATTCATGTGCCAGAGCAGCCACCGATTGAAACGCGTCTAACAGAAGGGACAGGCAATTTGCCGATGTGTGCCATTGCGCGTTTGGTCAATCAGCAGGGCAGTATTAATGTTGAGCGTATCAATCAGTACTTTCAGGGGCATCAAGAGATGGATAAAGCCTTTCATTGGGGGTTTAGCTGGAAGCGTGGACGTAAATAGCTTTTAATAGTGTTCTTTTACACAAACAATCAGCCCGTCTAATAGTAGACGGGCTGATTGTTTATAGATCTATGAATGATAGCTCTATGAGCTGTCTTCAGGCAAGCGGCTTAAGCGTGCGGTGTGATAGCCGGCATTAAGTCATGGAAGGTACGACCAGAAGCCGTCTCACCAATTGCATGCATTTTCCATTCATTATTGTGGCGATACACTTTTGCCATAATCATCGCCGTGTGCCCGCCTTGCGCCGACAAGTTATAGCGTGCGACCTCAGCGTTATTATTGGCGTTAATAATACGACAGAATGCATTTTCTACCGTTTCAAATGTCTGCCCAGTAAAGCTATTAACGGTAAATACGAGCGATACAACGTTAGCAGGTACTTTTGAGAGGTCAACGTTGATGACTTCATCATCACCATCACCGGCACCAGTGCGGTTGTCACCTGTATGAACGATGCTGCCGTCTTTTGATTTGAGCTGACTGAACCAAATGGCATCGATGGCTTGTTTGTTACTATCGAACATGATGCAAGAAGCATCCAAGTCGATAGAATCGCCGCCGCTACCACCACCAAATAACTTGCCTAAGAATCCCCCTTTTTTGTCTTGTGGGCCTTGTGCAACATCCCAGCCTAGACCCAGTTTTACTTGGGTAAGCTCGCCGCCAGCTTCTTTGTTGAGGGAGATTTTTTGTCCCTTTTGTAAACTAACTGCCATGTGATACTCCTTATAATAATTGTGAATTGAGAGCTGAGTAAATCTAGAGTTACGAAATACAGTTATAAAATATTATCTAAAAAACCACCACCGCCGCCGCGTCCGCCTGAGCTAGTGCCTAAGATGCTTTGTAGCCAGCCTTGATAACTGTCACGATTGCGCGAACAAATAATGACCTTACCTGTACCTGAGAAGTTCAGTACCATCCCTTCGCCACTGGTGACCGAATTGATAATATTGCTCATGATGCCTTTTTTCTTACTGGTCGATACGGACAGCTTATAATCGAGGTTTGAGTCCCAACATACCACATGACCGTTGTCGATAATCACATCTTTATCAGGGGTCACCTCAATCTCAAACAGCGAGCCAAAACCTGACACAACTACTTGACCTTGACCTTGTGTCTGCATGACCATAAAACCGCCCGTATCCCCAAACACGGCTCCGCCTAAGTTACGCTGAATATTGGCTCTGATATCGACGCCTGTCTGGGCGGCAACAAAGGCGCCATCACTCAACGTATATTGCTGTTTTCCGACATCGATGATTTGCATGTCGCCGTCCAGTGTCGGCGCAAGCAAACAGTCGCCTTCACCATGCACAGCTTCGATCTGCTGCTGAAACAATGACTCGTCGTTAGCAAAGCGGCGCATCAATGACTGCATAAGGCCACCTTGCAGTTTACCTTTTAGCTCAAGATTAGACTCCATCATGACCATCGCGTTGGCTTCACAATAGATTGAATCGCCTTTTTGTAGATTGCAGTGCAAAAAAGGTTCAATGGTACCGATTAAGCTAAACGTTGCGGTCATGAGTAGCCAGTCCTTATTCTAATGTCTGTAATATGGGTGCTTGATAGATAGGGTATTAAATAATGGATTCTTTCAACGTCTTTTCTCTGCTTGCTGAAATTTGCGTGAACCAATTACATCGAAAGCCATCAAACGCTTCAGTAGGGCGCACTTGATGGCTTATCTACAGTGCAATCAGACGTCTGATTGCACTCACTAATTTATGAAACGATAAAGGGTAATTTTAGCGTTAAACGTTGACGCCATAAGAGGCCGCTAATGGACCAAGACCGCCACTGAAGCCTTGACCGACCGCGCGGAACTTCCAGTCGCCACTGTGACGATATAATTCGCCAAAAATCATCGCAGTTTCGGTACTGCCATCTTCTGATAAGTCGTAACGAGCAATTTCAGCGTTACCAGTGTCGTTTATAACGCGGATGTAAGCGTCACCAACTTGACCAAAGTTTTGGTTACGGCCTTGACCTTCATAAATGATAGCGCAGATCGCTACTTTACTGACATCAGCTGGGATGTTAGCAAGGTTGATTTTGATTTTTTCGTCATCGCCATCACCTTCGCCAGTACGGTTATCACCAGTATGTTCAACGGCACCGTTGTCTGATTTTAAGTTGTTAAAGAAAATGAAGTCTTGGTCATTACGAACTTTACCAGCTTCATTGACCAAAAAACCAATCGCATCCAAATCAAATTCTTGGCCATCAGTGGCACGTGGATCCCAGCCAAGACCGACTGTAATATTGGTTAAACCTGGCGCTTCTTTTGATAAGTTTACGTTGCCGCCTTTTGTTAAGCTAATAGCCATAGAAATATCCTTTGGATTAATAATTGAGTGGATTGAATTATAAGAAAAACGAACTAAAAATAGGTCAGTGAGTAGCGTATGAACCTCAGTGTTTAAATAAATATACCCGTACGCCGTGCCCTGTCTATCGTTACGTTTTACTATACTAAGCGTTTGCTTAGTAAGCAAGTCGTATTTTGTGTGACTATATGACATCTATCTTTCTGTTTATAACAAAGTGATGTTGATGTTATTGATATAACAGACGTAGTTTAGTTATTTATCTGAATATGATTTATAATAGCGCGCTCAGGTTCCCTCTACCCTGATGTAAAAAAAGGCCACTTTATGACTATTAGTACTGTTTTGACAACCCCCATTGAACCCATTCGCTATAGCCGCGCTCTATTTTGGCTGGTCAGCCTGCATATCTTTATCATCGCTAGTAGTAACTACTTGGTGCAGATACCTGTGGAGCTGTTTGGCTTTATCACCACATGGGGCGCGGTCACTTTTCCTTTTATCTTTTTGATTACTGATTTGACCGTGCGTGTCTTTGGTCAGCATTTAGCAAGACGCATTATCTTTTTTGCGATGCTGCCTGCGCTGGTGATTTCTTATTATTTTTCAGTGGTGTTTTCAAATGGTCAATTTATTGGTCATGAGCACCTGTTAGATTTTAATCTATTTGTCTTTCGCATTGTGCTTGCAAGCTTTAGTGCTTATGTCGTCGGTCAGCTGTTAGATATCCAAGTGTTCAATAGATTGCGCCGTCTTAGCGTCTGGTGGATTGCGCCCTTAGCATCGACGTTTATTGGTAATCTGGTCGATAGCTTTTGCTTTTTTGCCATCGCTTTTTATAAGAGCCCAGACCCTTTTATGGCGTCGCACTGGGTTGAGATTGGCGCGATGGACTACTTGTTTAAGATAGTGATGGGCGTGTGTATCTTTTTACCGCTATATGGTGTGGTATTGGCAAAGTTGCAAAAAATGCTGGGAGGGAAGTAAAGATAATAAGGTGAATATAAGTAAATGGCTAATATAGTCAATCCTAAATAAAAATAGCACACACTATGCCCCATGCTACGGGTATTGATTTCGCGCAGCCTCTGTCGGCGTAGGCACAGCACGCAAGGGAAATTAATACCCGTAGCACTGTACCTATTTTAAAGTGTGTTAACTATACTGCTTTGTATCGTTAGAAAGGACTGCGTTCACGGTTATAAAAAGTCATCTTAAAGCAGCGTTTTCAATAAGTGCTAGAGAGTTGTCAGAAGTAATAGATACGATAAAAAACACTTAGTGTGCAAACGCTATATTTATCCAGATACCTGTGGACTTCAAAAACGTATATAAAAACAGGTCATACCAATTGCTTGATATGACCTGTTATGAATAACGCTTTAAGTTTAAGGAAAAAAGTGGTCACTTCAGTACTTCAGATTATCTAAACACTAGGTAATCGACTTTGCTTCTTGCTTACGATGTCTAAGTGACGCCCATAACGCTAAACCAATAAAGGCAATACCGATAAGACCAGTGATCAACTCAGGTACGTGGAACTTCACAGATAGGAGCATAATGATTGCCAAGGCACCGATGGCATAATGCGCGCCATGTTCAAGATAGATAAACTCATCCAGCGTTCCTTTATCGACCAAAAAGATAGTCATAGAACGTACGAACATCGCACCAATGGCCAGACCCAGCATAATAACGATAACGTCATTGGTAATGGCAAACGCCCCAATCACACCATCGAAACTAAAAGAGGCATCAAGCACTTCTAAGTATAAGAAACCAATAATACCGCCTTTCATAATGGCGCTAGTTGCCGCACCAGTACTATTGCCCTGCGCATCCAATTCTTCTTCAAGATCGCCCTCAAGCATACCAGAAACTACTTGTACACCTAAATAAACCAAGATGCCCCAAACTCCCGCGATCAACACGGCAGAAGCTTGTTCAGCGGTTGCCCAAGACACTGAGATCATTAAGACGATAAGCGCAACGAAGACGCTCATAGCATCCACTTTGCCCAGCTTGGCTAAACGGCTCTCTAGCCACTCAAACCAATGCACGTCTTTGTCATCGAACACAAAGTTTAAGAAGACAAGTAGTAAGAAAATACCACCAAAGGCTGAAATTTCCGCATGGTGCGCCATTAATCTTGCTGAATACTCTTCAGGATTGTTCAATGCCAAATCGATAACCTGCATCATGCCAAGATCTGCCGTGACGGCGACGATGACAATAGGGAATACCAAACGCATACCGAATACAGCGATCAAAATACCAACAGTTAAAAATATTTTTTTCCAAAATTCGTCCCAGCCCTTAAGGACTGAAGCATTGACCACCGCATTATCAAACGATAATGAAATCTCCATGACGGCCAAAATAGCGGTAATAGATAAGGTGGCTAACATGCCGCCAATACCGCCATGTGAATATCCCCACCATGCCGCTACCGCTAAGGCAATGGCCGTGAAGATAAAGTCTAAATAAAAATGTCTCATGACACATCCTGTCTGGTTGCGTAAAGCTAAGGTCGGTCTAGTATAGACACACACCACAAAAAAGCGGCTATTGCTAACCACTTTTTATACATAAATTCAAATGAAACATAGCGCATTATTGGTCATTTGGCTACCAATAATTGTGGCTATTTTGCAACTATAAATGTCGTAAAATTTGGATAAGTTAGCTGTGCCAATAGTCGCTTAGACATCAGTAGATAAGTGATCTAAATGTCAACGCCATACTGCTGACACATGGCTTGTAAGCCGCCTGAATAGCCTTGACCAACGGCACGGAATTTCCACTCTCCGTTATGGCGATACACTTCGCCGAACACCATTGCGGTTTCAACAGAGTAGTCTTCTGCCAAGTCAAAACGCACGACTTCCGTACCCGTATCTTCGTTCACGACGCGAATAAAAGCGTTGGCTACTTGACCAAAGTTTTGATTGCGAGCAGCAGCCTCATGGATGGTCACGGTGACGACAATTTTATCGACATCAGCAGGTACTTGGGTAAGGTTTACTTTGATGAGCTCATCATCGCCATCCCCTTCACCAGTACGGTTGTCACCAGTGTGCTCAACCGCGCCATTGTCAGATTTCAGTTGGTTATAGAAGATAAAGTCGTGATCGCCACGCACTTTGCCAGCCGTGTTTAATAAAAAAACACTCGCATCAAGATCAAATTCAGCACCGGAGGTCGCGCGTTCATCCCAGCCAAGACCGATCAGCAGCTTGGTTAAATTTGGGTCGGTTTTCGTTAGCGATAAGTTACCGCCTTTATTCAATGATAAAGCCATGGTGTTGTCCTTGTTGTTAGCGTCAGTGAGTTATTTTATAAAATATTCGACATAAAAATAATGAGAACAAAAGCAATGAGCCATCATAACAACAAAAAGTGACCCAATCAAAGCTGATTAGGTCACTGTTATGTTTCATATAAGTTGAGTATTCACGCTAAGGTGAAGCCGCCAAGGCAGCGTTCATTGGTATTTGCACTCAGCTAAAAACGCTCATTCACCAATGCCCACTTACAAACTTTGGCGATGACGAATCTCAAAACTTTGATGTATGGGTTTTTTGATATTAAAGTCAAAACCTATCGTTTTTTGGGTGATATCAGTGATGTCGTAGCGTTCGATCAGCTGCTCATCTAACTCAAAACGCGTAAAGTTATTAGAGAAATACAAGACACCATCAGAGGTCAAACGGTTCATTGCACGATTGATAAGGGCAGCATGGTCGCGTTGTACGTCAAAGGTGCCTTGGAATTTTTTGGAATTAGAAAAGGTCGGTGGATCAATAAAGATAACATCGAATTGCTCGGTATTGTCTTTAATCCACTCAAAAATATCGGCGGCAACGAATTGGTACTTATTGCGGCTGACATCCAAACCATTTAACACAAAGTTTTGTTTGCCCCAATCCAGATAGTTTTGTGACAAATCCACACTGGTGACTTTTTTAGCGCCTGCCAGTGCCGCATGCACACTCGCTGTACAAGTATAAGCAAATAAGTTCAATACTGCTTTACCGCGGCTGTTGTCTTTAATACGGGCGCGCATATTGCGATGGTCAATGAACAATCCTGTGTCGAGATAGTCAGTAAAGTTGACATAGAAATAGGCACCATCTTCACGAGCGACATAAAATTTGCCACGCTTTTCTGTGCTGCCTTGTTTGCTGTATTGATCATTTCCAGATTGACGCGCTCGTGTTTTGATAAAGATTTGCTCGCGGTTGATATCGAACACTTCACGAATGCCCATTAACGCTAAATTGAAGCGTTTCTTTGCGGTCTCTGGCGGAATGGTTTTGGGCGGTGCATATTCTTGTACATGGGCATAGTCGCCATAAAGATCGATGGCTACCTTAAAGTCAGGCAAATCAGCATCGTATACACGAATATTGCTTACATTGTCTTTTTTCGCCAATTTTTTTAGTTTCGCAAGATTTTTTTGCAAGCGGTTAATGAAGTCTTGGCCGTCTTCCACTGCAATCTCACGCTTCTCAAAGCGACTGACAAGGTTGCCAGTCTGTCCCGCTATCAACGCCCCATAACGGAAATACACAGTGATGGCACCATTGTGACAGCGCAAGGTTTTTGGGTCTTTAATAGGTAAGATATCGACTTGTTCGACGTTGGACGCCAATATACCAAGCATCGGATCGATTCCGCTACCTGCAAAACTGTCTTGTAATATAAGCCCCAGCGCATGGTATAGCGGCTTAATCATCTCTTCATCACCCAAACGCTCACCATAAGGCGGGTTGGTGATAATAAGAGGATTAGTCAATCGACCATCATCGACCAGTGGCTTTAGAACCGTACTGAGTTGATCCAAGGCACGGGTCTCAATGTCGAGTAGCGGTAGCAAATCTTGCAACCCTGCAGCGATGAGGTTTTTTTCTGTCGCGATGATGGCGCCGCTGTCGGCATCGAAGCCCAAGATCAGCGGTAAGGTATCGGGTTGCTCATTGGCAATCTCTAACGCTTCACGAAAACGTGTCTGGGCGTCATCAATCATCTCTTGCCACAGCGCCTCATCATGATGTTGCCATTGGTAAAAACCAAATTGATTGGCCGCTTTATCGATACCGACTGCATAATCGCAATGCATGAGTAGCGCTTCAATAATAAAGGTCCCAGAGCCACACATCGGATCGACTAAAGCATTATAAAAAGGCGCATTGCCTGCTTCATTTTTTTTATGCCAGCCGGCGCTATAAAGTAGGGCGGCCGCCAAGTTTTCTTTTAACGGCGCTTCGGTCATCGCGACGCGATAGCCTCGGCGATGCAAACTGGTGCCTGACAAATCAAGATACAGCTCAGCTTGCTTGTCATTTACGGTCGCAAAGACAGAAAAGTCTGGGTTTTTGCTGTCGACGTTAGGACGGCTGTCGTAAACTTCATTAAACGTATCAGCAATCGCGTCTTTGACACGCAGCATTGCAAACTGTTGACTGACAGCGACGCGCTTATCGACGGACAAACGAATCGCAAAGGTTTGCTCCAAACTAAACTGCTCAGTCCAATTGACTGATTTTGCCAAACCATAAAGCTGCTCGGCCACATCGTATTCCATATTGATGTTTTTGCGTTTAATGAGCATTAGTACCCGCGAGGCCACACGTGACCACAGACAGATAGTATATAGATCGCGTAAGTCACCCGTTACTGAGAGACGGCCCGTACTTTTGATTTCGCTTGTAATACCAAAACTTGTCAGTTCAGTCTGTAGCGGTGCCTCAAGCCCATCGGCACAGGTGATGATAAGATCAAGCGATAACGCTGATGAAGAGGCGGGGGCGGTTGCTAGGGTCATACGGATACCTGTGGGCTAAATGGACAAAATGCAAAAAATAAAATAGACGGTTTAACCCGTAATTTTACCATAATTCAGGGTAGGATGGTTCAAAATGAGGATAGGCTCTACGCTCTACTGTTTTGACGCATCATTCTTGGTCAGTGGCAGTGAGTCTGTTACCACTTGAGTGGTGGTCGCAAAAGGTTTGGTGGCGATAGGGTACTCAACGTCTTTTGGCATGAGCAAACGCATATGCGGGTAGGGAGTAGAAATGTCAGCGGCATCAAGGGCACGCTTGATATCTTCTGTGAGACCTTCTTTGATCTTGGGCATACGCGCAACGGCGGCGGGCTTTACCCAAAAACGTACAATAAAGAACACCCCATACTCACCAATCTCCGCTACGGTGACCGAGGTCTCAGGGCGGCTGAGCACCACCTCGGTGTCAGTAAGTACCTGCAAAATCTCTTTACGCGCAGTGTCAATATCGTCTTCAAAAGCAATACGTACCCGAATGTCAAAGCGTATAAAGTTTTTGGAGGTCAGATTGGTCACCTCGGAGGAGGCAACATTGGAGTTTGGGATAATAACGGTGATGTTGTCTCGAGTCAAAATATGGGTAGTGCGTAAGGCGATAAGTACGACGCGGCCCTCATTTTCATTGATGTGAATCCAGTCACCCACTTGAAAGGATTGCTCCAGCAAAATAGTGATACCAGCGATAAAGTTGGCAAGGGTCGACTGAGCGGCAAAACCCACGGCCAAACCTACGATCCCCAAACCGGCCACTAGTGAAACAATATCGAAGCCAAATTGCGCCATAACGCTGGCAAGACCAAGTACTAACAGGAGCACTGATAAGATGTTTTGCAGGAGCTGCTCTATAGAAGCATTGAGTCCATAGTGCTGCAAAACCCTATGAATAATCTGGCCCGATGAGGTCCAAAGCACGTAGTAAATACCAGCCCAAGTACTGGCTTTAGCGGTGGCTTTAACCGTTTCGGGTTCAAAGTTAATTTGACTCATGATGGCGATCAGGCTGGCCACAATCCAAATGTAGCGTAGCACCGAGCGGATAATTTTGGTGCGTCGTTCATTCAAGCGAATTTTCGTTCTACTTTGCTTAACGATGTAAATAGCGAGCCAATAAAAAAACCCCAATACTGCCAGCAGTATGAGGATTTTTATACCAGTACTCACCAGCTCTACCGCTTTAGAAGACCAATCAAGTTTCTCCTCCTCTATGGAGCCACCCAGGGCAAGATATAGGCTAGTATGGAGGTCACGAATGATCTCTTTAAAAAAATCAGTAACACTAGCGATTGGCATTTTTTAGTCCATGCAAAGTTTTTTAAATTGTCTCAAACTGTTAAGGCGTACTGAATATTCAACCATAGCACTGCCGATGTTTAAAAGCTTGCTTCTTGTGTGTCATGGTATTGATAAGGGATTTCCATTTTCTGTTGAACGTCACGTAGCGCAGTCCGTAGCCCTTCTAATATCGTAGGATGATAAAAAGGCGTGTCAAGCATGGCCTTGATACTTAAATCATTGGTGATGGCGGTGGCCAATATGTGACCGATATACTCAGCATCAGGCCCCACCATACTGGCGCCTAGTATTCTATCGGTTTTTTTGCAGCCATAAATATGTAGCAGACCACAGTTAACGCCCATGACGCGACTACGACCTTGATTGTCAAAGCTTACCCTGCCGATGACATATTCTAAAGTTGGATCTTGTTGAATTTCTGGTAAAGACAGGCCGACATTGACGATTTGGGGAGCGCAAAACACGATAGAGAACGGCGTGGCTGGTGGGCGAATGTAGGCGGCTTTTTTATTGTCACAGACCATGCTACCAGCACTATAGCCTTCATCACTGGCGACGTGTAGCAGTGGGAGATGAACATTGGCATCACCAACGATATAGACATTTAAATCGCCAATCTGCCCCGTTTTTTCACTGAGGTGTTTTGGGCGGTTTTTATCATCAAGCTCTACGCCTAAGTGTTCAACACCCAGCTGTTTTATGTCGTTGCGGCGACCGGTCGCGACCAGTACGTATTCACCTTGCCACTGCTGAGACTCACCAGCACTGTCTTCATAGTCAATGAATGCAGCTAAGCTGTTATTGCTGCCGTTTGCTTGGGTGCCCACATTACTGATTTTACTACCCAAATGCATGGTCAGCTCACGATTTAAGCAATCGATAGCCTTATTGTTAATATCGGCATCTTTCAGGCCTGCAACGCGCTTTTCACGATTAAACAAAGTGACATTCACGCCCAAGCGGGTGAACGCTTGCGCAAGCTCCAGCCCAACCGACCCTGCACCTACCACTGCCATTGATGTTGGTAAATCTGTTAGCTCAAAGACGGTATCAGAGGTCAGAAGGGTATGGCCGAGCTTCTCAGCCCAACCATCTGGGATAAATGGCGAGCTACCTGTAGCGACAATAACTTTACTGGCTTCAATCACCTCATCGTTAACTTCAATCAATCCGTGCTCATTGATACAAGCACGTCCTGCGATTTTTTTATGATCGGGCCAGCTGTCTACTTGCTCTTTGATATAGCTTGCAAAATGGCTGCGCTCATCACGTACGCGCTGCATGACTTGTTTGCCATCTATCTGAGCGGTGGCATGCACGCCAAACTCAGCAGAATGATTGGCTTCATGCGCCCGATCAGCTGCCGCGATCAACAGCTTACTTGGCATACAACCTACGGCGATACAGGTAGTTGTCCAAAATCCTTCATTAATAATAACGATATTATCAAAGATTTTGCTGGCTTGACGAAAGGCGTTTTGGCCAGCAGTACCTGCGCCAATAACAGCAACAGTGACTTTGCGAGTAACTTTACGTTTACTGTCATCAGCAGAAGTGCCAGATTTTTTATTCATGTCGCTCTCAAATAGTGAAGGCTTAGTGGGTGTTAACGGTTACTTTTAGCATTTGGCATCAGGTTTTTGTCATACCTGTTTTGTAGTTGGTGCAGATTAAGACGCTAATGTCTCAAGCAAGCGCTCGGTATAGCCTTTGGCGCGTAGATTTCGTTGGGCGTGTGTCATTTTGCCCTCTGCATTAAACACAAATGCTGAACGCACCAGACCTAACGTTATTTTGCCATACATGTTCTTTTCTTTGATGACGTCGAAGTACTGGCACAGTTTTTCGTCGCTATCACTGACAAGTGCAATATGTAAATCGTGCTTGGTGATGAATTTTTCGTGCGACTCAATGCTATCACGTGAGACCCCAATAATGTCATAGCCCAAATCATCAAACTCATTAAGACGAGCAGTAAATTCTGTTGCTTGTGTGGTACAGCCTGGCGTATTGTCTTTTGGATAAAAGTAAAGAATAAGCCCTTTATCGGTATTGGCTAGCATGTCTTTGAGGCTGATCTCATCGTGAATCACATGTCCATCTAGCGCTCGTACTAGGGTGACGGGGAAGTCAGGTAAGGTCGTGTTTTCTGTGGTTGGCTTTGCCATTATAAAATCCTTATTGGTTGCGATTACCGGCGCGGGTTATATTTATCATGTTGTTATTATAAGCAGATTCGTAGAAATACCTCATCAGTTTTACACTTTGCTGCTGCATTGGCAACAAAAAAGACTGGCAATGACCAGTCTTTTGTATATCAAACAAGTTGTACATTAAGCCGATTTTTGTGGCTGCTTGAGATCTAAGCCTACCGTACATTGCTGTAAATCTTTTTGCATTTTTTTCACATATGGTAGGTTTGAAGGGTCTTTTTTGTCTTGCGCGTAGCTTTCAATTTCCCACATTTGACCGATAGTCATATTGCTGCGTACACCAATCGTGCAATTACACAGTTTGGTCGCATCGCCTTTATCAGCGACTTTATATTTGACCGCACCAGTGACACAGGTATTGATATTTTTTTGTTTAATGTCAACAGCATTTGCTTGTGGCATGGCAAAAATGGCCGCTAGGGCTAGAGGTAATACTGGCAACAACTTCATAAATGTCCTCGTAAATGTGGTATCAGTTTTTTAGATTTTGTACTCAAATTAGACTCAATTCGCTAATAGGTGAGTAATCCGTAACGCTGCTTATATCTCATGATAAATGCAATCGCTCATACCATAACAAGTATAGCGATTAAAATACAACGGCGACGTGCTGTGTTAATGCAAGCGAATGTTTCGCTAGTGTTGACTGCCGCCATTTGCTAGGGCAAATACTGTCTATTAAGACTGGTAGAGGGTTGGGTCAGTGACGCCAGCCTGTGCAAATCCTTGACGGCGTAGCGCACAACTATCGCAGACTCCGCAAGCAAGACCGTTGATATCAGCCCGGTAACAAGAAATCGTTTGCCCATAATCAACGCCGAGTGACAAACCAAGCTCAATAGTTTTCGCTTTTGATAGCTGCTGCAACGGCGTTTGAATAGACAGGTGGTGACCTGTGACGCCAGCTTTTGTGGCAAGATTGGCCATGTGCTCAAAGGCGGCAATGTATTCTGGACGACAGTCAGGATACCCAGAATAATCGACTGAGCTGACGCCAATGACGATATGATTGGCATCGGTTACTTCGGCGACTGCCAATGCGTAAGATAAAAATATCGTGTTACGCGCTGGCACATAAGTATTGGGAATGGCATCGTTATCAATCTCATCGCGTTTCTTATCAGGGAACTTATCCGCATCACCGTCAGGCACAATCATGCTGTGATCAGTCAGGGAGGAGCCACCAAGTTGAGCGATATCAATATCGATAATTCTGTGATTGACCTCGGCTGCCTCAGCGATGGCTTTGGCCGCGACAAGCTCACTATTGTGACGTTGGCCATAGTTAAAGCTGACTGCCGTCACAGAGGCATAGCGCGCCTTGGCCCAATACAAACAAGTGACCGAATCTAGCCCGCCTGACAGTAGCACGACGGCATTTTGATGTTTATGCGAGGTAGGTAAGTTAGCATCGGACGCTTGAGTGCTAGAAGGGCTTTGCGAGGTAACGTTGGTCATAGTGGTATCTATTATTGGTTTACGTAAATGGTTATTTTAGCAAAAATCGCTCCATTACAGAACCATGTGGCCATGATAAAAGCGCTCTTACCTGTAGAGTGTATTGAGTTATTTATCCCACTCCCGTCGCTTTAAAAAATCTGTGTGTATAAAATGTGCTACTGAGACAAAGTGATCGTTGATAAAGAGACTCACAAATAAAGGAGCTTTGGGTAATAAAGAAGTTGTGACGTTTAACTTTATAATTTAATGTCATATTTTCAATCTATTAGCAATATTTGTTATAATCCTGCTTCTAAAGTAGGCGTGCTAATGATTTTTGCTCACTGCTTTATCATCCCAATTTATGGCCAATGGCTTCATAGCAAAACCACCCTTGTAAAGATATTGAGTAACTTATGACCGCAGCGACCTTGTTTACGCCAAAAATTACACCTGATTTTGATGATACTGGCTTAGATAACCATGCTTTAGACGCTAATATGGATGGCATGGAATACGATGATGGCGCTGATGATGAGGATTATGAAGACAGTGCTGTGACTGGGCAGTCAGCGCCCACTGAGTCGGCACAGTTTCGTAAGCTACAGAAAAAACTACGTAGGCAAGTGTCTTGGGCGATTCGTGATTTTAACATGATCGAAGAGGGTGATGTGGTGATGGTCTGTGTGTCAGGGGGCAAGGACAGCTATACACTACTGGACATTCTACTGCTTCTCAAGCGCATCGCACCCATTAGTTTTGATATCGTTGCGGTCAATCTTGACCAAAAGCAGCCAGGCTATCCTGAAGATATTTTGCCCGCTTATCTAAACGAGCAGGGTATTGCTCACTATATCTTAGAAAAAGACACTTATAGTATTGTCAAAAGCGTGGTGCCCGAAGGCAAAACGTATTGCTCAGCCTGTTCGCGCCTACGTCGCGGTTCTCTGTACGGCTTTGCCAAACAAATTGGAGCGACCAAGATTGCCTTGGGTCATCACCGTGATGACATGTTGGCCACTTTCTTTTTAAACCTGTTTCATGGAGGTGCCCTCAAATCGATGCCTCCTAAGTTGCTCAGTGACGACAAGCAAAACCTACTTATTCGCCCATTGGCTTATGTCGAAGAAAAAGACATCATTGACTATGCTCGCCTCAAAGAATTTCCCATTATTCCCTGCAATTTATGCGGTAGCCAAACTAATCTACAGCGTGCGATCATCAACGACATGTTGCGAGAGTGGGATAATGCGCACCCTCAGCGTTTGGCGTCCATTTTTAAAGCCATGCAAAACGTGGCACCGTCACAGTTAGCGGATCGTGAGTTGTTTGATTTTGAACAGTTAAGTCTTGACCGTGATGATAATGAGCGTTTATTTGAAGGGGATAATATTCAAGCAGGGCAGACCGACAGTTTGGCGGAGATTGGCTTGCCAGTATCGCCAAAAGCGCAGACGTTTAGCTCGAAGTTTGCTAGCGATAAGCAGGATTCGGCAAGTAAGAATAAAACGGCAGAGGGCAGCCGTAGCACACAGAAAATCCCAACCATTAATCCTGTTCTTTAACGGTTTATCAGAGCGTGTCCTCGTTTTAAGAGTAATGAGGGCATGCCTGAGCCGTTAAATAACTCATAAAAAAACCAGCTCATATTTAGTATGGCTGGTTTTTTTACATTGTCAGATGAGGTAATGGTAAACGTTAACTTTCGGCAAAAACAGGTAATGGATCGAAATTAACCTCTGAGCGTGGCAATTTTGCGACATCTTGCATGCGCCAATCTTCTTTACCGTCATTACTTACTTGCAAGTAGTACTTGGCTTTTATAGGATCCATGTCTACTTGCGCGCTGTACTTATTGCCCTCGACATGCTGAAGCACCACATCACGATCTTTTTTGACGTCAGTTGCGTGTGAGATAGACAGGTCCAGCTTTTCTGGATAAACGAGCGGCGTACCATCCAGTAGTTTACCTGACTGCAAGCTTTGCTCAGGATAATTTAAATAAAAAACAATCTCGCCATTATCAGCAAACTGCATTTTGCCATGCAAGTCTAAATCAGCCGTGAGCTTGTCACGTGACACATCTTGATAAAGTGTCTTGCCATCCATATACCAGTCGTCACGTACCACGCTGTCACGGATTTGATAAGAATAATAAACAAACCAAAGGCAGGCGATCACAACCGCAGCTGGCATGCCAATCACAAAGATAACGACCATGTAATTTTTATACCATGGCTGCGTGTCTTGATGCTTAAAGTTCGGTGCTGGAGTAGACATAAAATACCTATTAACTGTATCGACTAACTGTATCGACGGATAATCTGACGGCTAAATACTGCCAGTTTTATGATAAATCGTAACCCCGTTAGTCCTTGACTAACGGATGCAATATAACAGACTACATAGCTAGACTTTTAATAACTTACTGACCTTGAGTGGTAAAAATATTTTGCTTACTGACCTTGTACTGGCCATCTTCACTGGTCACATTTAAGGTCACAGGGGTTTGCCCAAACTCAATCACATCGGGGTCGCCATAGATACTTACGGGCATATCAAAGCTTTCGCCCGCTTCTAGGGGTACATCATTAAATCGCAGCTCTAAGCTTAAACCCTCTTGCGGTGCAAGGGTTATCGTATAAGAATGAGCGTCCTGCGTCTTATTGGTCAGTTTAACGATATAGCTGTTTTCAATCATGCCTTGATTATTGACTGAAGACAACTGATTACGGTCACGACGAATATCAATCTCTAACGGCACTCGGTCCGTCAAAGCATATATGACGCCACCACATAATATGGCTAACAACGCTAAGTAAGCAAACAAGCGTGGGCGTAACACGCGGCTTGGCTCTTTTTCTGCCAATTGACGCTCTGTCGTATAGCGGATAAGCCCACGTGGGTAGCCGACCTTGTCCATGATTTCATTACACGCATCGATACAAGCCGCGCACTGGATACATCCAACCTGTAAACCGTCTCGAATATCGATACCAGTCGGGCAGACCTGCACACACATTTGACATTCGATACAATCGCCTAAATCTTCAGGATTTGTGCCTTTTTTACGAGGGCCGCGTGGCTCGCCGCGCTCATAATCATAGGAGACAATCAGCGTATCCTTGTCAAACATGACACTTTGGAATCGGCCATAAGGACAGATTTGAATACACATTTGCTCACGCATGTAACCGGCATTAGCATAGGTTGCAAACGTAAAGATAAACATCGATATCCAGACCCACGTTGGCCAGTCGGGAAGTGGTATGAAGCCTATCATTTGCCAGCTTTGATACAAATAATCTGTCCCAGCGACGTAGCTTACAAAAGTCGCTGCTGTAATCACTGAAAATACAAACCAAATAAAATATACGACAGAGCGTTTAAATACTTTTTTTGCGCTCAGCGGTTCTTTATCAAATTTGATTCGTTTGTTGCGATCACCAATGACCCACTTTTCGACATACTGATAAAGATGCGTCCAAATCGTTTGGGGGCAGGCATAGCCACACCAAACGCGCCCTGCATACACGGTCACCATAAACAAAGTAAAAGCTGCAATGATGGCAAACGCAGCAATAAAGTAAAAATCTTGGGTCAAAAACGTCATGCCAAAAATATAGTAATGCTGTGAGGGAACATCAAACCATATTGCTTGTCTACCATTATATCGTAGCCACGGCAAAAGCAGAAACGCAGCCAAAAGCGCATACATCGTGATGACACGAATATTTTGATAAAAACCTGTGACAAACCTAGGGTGAACGCGATGTTTGGTGGCATCAAGATCAACTTGCTGTACAGGAATTTTATTGGGTTGTTGTGCTGACATAAACGTGCCTCTTTTAAAAAAGAATCAGTTTGCTGGCATGATGAACAAACACCTTTGATAATGAGATGTATGAGTGTGCGATGTTATCAATGTCAGTAAGTAGCGGCGCGAACTTTGAACCACAAAGTATCGAATCCACCTACCAAATGATCGATTGTATATAGCTAAATGAGAATCGGTAAGATCTGCTAAAACCAGTGACTAATACACGGTTTTTAGGTGCCGTTATTTTAACATTCTCCCTACTATAAATGGGGTGATAATCTTAAAAAGCAAATAATATATAGTAATAATTATCGATAGCTCAGTCGTGCAAGATGCCCTAAATAAAGGCTTGATGACAGACGTATAAAAAGGGAGAACTGTTTTTACAGTTCTCCCTTTTTTGACACTTATCCATTTATTTCTAATACAGCATATAACGAAACTATATTAGTTAACAGTCGCTTCCACAGTTTCTGGAACCTCAGTGGTAGCAGTTGCTGCTTTAGCAGGCTGCGCGGTCTTATCTGACAGTGAGTAAACATAAGCAGCAAGAAGCATAATACGCTCATTACCTAACTTAGTTTGCCATTCAGGCATCACACCAGCACGACCATAACGTAAAGTCTCACGAATGGTTTCGCGATCGCCGCCATATAACCAAGTATTGTCCGTTAAATTAGGCGCGCCAGTAGAGTTCATACCTTTAGCGTCTTCACCATGGCAAAGCACACAGTTGGTAGGCTCATTAAAGATGACCTTACCTTGAGCGACCTTCGTTTGATCAAGATCGTAACCTGGCTGGTTGCCTGATATCGATAACACGTATTCAGATACCGCACGTATGCCATCTTCACCAAGTTGATCACGCCACGCTGCCATACCACCGACTCGGCCGTTATGCAGCGTCGTCAAGATGTTTTCAGGGGCGCCGCCATATAACCAATCATTATCGGTTAAGTTTGGATAACCTGTGGCACCTTTAGCGTTAGAGCCGTGACACACTGAACAGTTCTGTAGAAACAAGCGGCTACCCACTTTTAAAGCATTGGGGTTTTCAGATAACTTTTCTACATAGGGAGCGAGATCCGCCACCTTTTCATCAATCTGAGTTTGCAGATCTGCTGGCGGATTATCACTATGACGCATCGTCGCTTGCATATCCGCAAGTGTCGCTAAAGTCGATGTGGCCCCGCTGGCATCCGCTTTTGCTAAGATGTTTTGTTCAAAGTTATCCGTAAATACTTTGTTATTGCTCTCAAGCTCACTATACAGCTCGTTTTTAGAAGACCATGGTACTGTTTCGCCATCGACTTCTACGGTGGCAATACCGTCCCATTTTGACGGAAAAATAGCTGGAAAAAATACCCAGTATGCAATACCCCAAACGATAGAACCAAAAAATATCACTAGCCACCATTTAGGCAATGGCTTGTCATACTCTTTAATGCCATCATAAGCATGGCCTGTGGTACCGTCCTCTTCTAGTTCTGGCTTGTACTTCAATACCATTAGTAAGACACCGAGGATAGCAGCCCAACACATGATACTTAGTATGGTAATCCAAGAACTCCAAAAAAATGTCATCGTTTATCCTTATTGCGCTGCTCTTCAGACAGAGATTCTATATCCTCGTCATCAAGCGCAAGTTGTGCATCTTCTTCGAAGCGTTTTTTGTTTTTTGGCGAATACGCCCACCATGCAACACCTACGAAGGCAACAAAGGCAGAAACGGTCGCAATTGTTTGTAATTCACCAATACCCATTAGCGCTGTCCTTCCATCGCGGTGCCTAACTGCTGTAGATAAGCGACCAAAGCATCAAGTTCAGTGGCACCAAGTACAGCATCGGGTGCTCCTTCGATATCTTCTTCAGTGTAAGGTACACCAAAGCGATCGCGGAATAGACGCATTTTAGTTTGAACGTTTGCACCATTCACTTCGTTGGTAGCCAGCCATGGGAAACCAGGCATGACTGATTCAGGGACCAGTGAACGTGGATCGATCAAATGCTGCTTTTGCCAGTCTTCAGAATAACGTCCACCAACACGTGCCAGATCAGGTCCAGTACGTTTTGAGCCCCATAAGAATGGGTGATCCCACGTAGATTCAGCAGCACGTGAGTATGGTCCATAACGTTCAACTTCAGCACGTAGTGGACGAATCATCTGAGTATGACAAACGTGACAACCTTCACGAATATAGATGTCACGACCTTCAAATTCTAGTGCAGTCCATGGCTCCATAGAGGGCAGGGGAGCATTCACCCCACCTTCTTCAGGACCCTTGTTGTCATATATCAATGGTACGATTTCAACTAGCGTTGCAAAGCTAATAGCAATAACGATACCGATAACCAACAAGCCTGTATTTTTTTCAATAATTTCATGCGGTGTACCAGACATGATCGCTCCTTATACGTTAGCTGCCGAAGGTTTATCAACACTAGGTTCATGATCAGTAGGATCTGCGATATCGACAGGCTTACCTTCTGGCATCTTAAGTGTTTTATAAACGTTATATGCCATCACAAACATACCCGATACATATAATAGGCCACCAAAAGCACGACCAATATACGGGAAATGCGAGAATTCAACGGTATCAACGAAACTATATACCAACGTACCATCTGGGTTAGTCGCCAGCCACATCATGCCTTGACCAATACCTGAAATCCACATGGATACGATATAGAAGATAGTACCCGCTGTCGCCAGCCAAAAATGCGTCGTGATTAAGCTGATAGAATACATTTTTGGTTTGTTATAGATACGTGGTAACAATACGTATAGTGAACCAATCGTAATCATACCTACCCAGCCAAGTGCCCCTGAGTGTACGTGACCGACTGTCCAATCCGTGTTATGCGATAGCGCATTGACGGTCTTGATAGACATCATTGGGCCTTCGAACGTCGACATCGCGTAGAACGACAATGCCACAATCATAAAGCGAATGATTGGATCGGTACGTAATTTATCCCAACTACCTGATAGCGTTAGTACACCGTTAATCATACCACCCCAAGATGGTGCGAATAGGATGATTGAGAAGACCATTGCCAATGACTGCGTCCAATCTGGAAGCGCTGAATAATGCAAATGGTGACCACCGGCCCACATATATGACGCAATCAATGCCCAAAAGTGAACGATCGACAAACGGTAAGAATAAATAGGACGACCAATCTGTACTGGAACGAAGTAGTACATCATTCCAAGGAACGCTGCCGTTAGATAAAAACCTACCGCGTTATGCCCGTACCACCACTGCACCATCGCATCGGTCGCACCGCCAAATAACGAGTAAGACTTAAATGCGCTAACAGGAATCGCCATGCTGTTTACGATATGCAGTAGGGCAATCGTAATGATAAAGGCTGCAAAGAACCAGTTAGCCACATAGATATGTGAGGTTTTACGTTTGATGAGCGTACCGAAAAAGACAATGGCATAAGATATCCATACCAAAGCAATTAAAACATCGATTGGCCACTCAAGCTCCGCGTATTCTTTAGAGGTGGTCAAACCTAGAGGCAGCGTAATGACGGCTGATACGATAACCGCTTGCCAACCCCAAAAAGTAAACCAAGCCAAATAAGGCGCGAATAACCTTGTCTTACAGGTACGCTGAACAATATAGTAAGACGTTGCGAACAGGGCCGAGCCACCGAACGCAAAAATAACCGCATTAGTATGTAGCGGTCTTAAACGACTAAAGGTCAGCCATGGGATGTCAAAGTTTAGTGCTGGCCATGCTAACTGTGAAGCAATGAACACACCAATACTCATGCCGACGATGCCCCATACCACGGCCATTATCGTAAAGAATCTTACGACAGTAATTTCGTACTCACGGTCCACTGGGGCGACTGCTGTGTTTTGTAAACTCATTGGATGATTCCTTTACAGCCCGAATTATCAACAGAATTAACTAACTCTCCGCATCATCTGTACTATACAAATAATCACCAGATAACGATTGCGGTACATGCTGTTTTTTGACCTACTTATGACAGTCACGTTATTAACTATCAATCTAAGCTTTCGCTCTACATCAGCTAGTATTAGTAGACAGAAGAGACGTTGCAAACGCCCTGCGTTTGTCGCTAATTGATAGTAGGATTATTAATAAAACGTCAAAGTAAATAAGAAGGTGCGCCGTTTTTGAGCATCAAACATCTCATGAGGCTAAGTATTTATCTTAATTATTACCCAAAATCTGTACGAATGAAGATAGATACTAATATCCATAGGATCGTAAAAAACACATTAACCCTAGATGTGTGCTAGCGGCAGCTGACAAAAAAACATGTTTACGTAATGTTTAGTTAAAACTCCTGACTCTGTTTAAGGGTATTGTAACGCAATCCTAATGAAATATCATCAGAACTATGCGGCAAAATACAAACTCTTTGGTAAAAATACTAGCGAGCAACTTATTATTAAGACGCTATCGCCCTATTTTATACTCTATTTTGTCACTATTCTAGCGGTACGTTTGAGTGAGGAAATCACAGATCATTGCCCAGCGTTGGCATGACTGAGGGAAGGACTTTTGTAACAATGGCAACCTTACAGAGATAAATAGGTTTTACTTATCATCGAGCCGCCCTTTATAATAAGGCCGAACACGAATGATAGAGGCGTTCTTTTATACCGCTGTTATCAGCAACTACTTTATAATTTGGTATCCAATTAGGCGAGGATACTAAAAAACTTTTGCCTAATATAATACTAATTAAGGACAATAATATGGCCGTATTTTTGACAGATGAATGGTTTGAGCAAGTTGAACAGATGGGCCGTGAAGCAGGCGAGCTTAACTTACCACCAGCACTTGCAAATATGATCGTCAACCTAAAAGTCTCTGACACTGAGAAAGATATCGAAGCTAACTTTGCTAATGGTTTACTGCATCGCGGCTTAAATGACTCGGCAACGACGACTTTATTACTTGATCGTAGTATCTTACAGTCCATCATCACAGACTTTGATACCAATCAAATTATGGGTGCATTTATGAGTGGCAAGATTCGCGTAGAAGGCGATATGTCACAATTAATGGCGGTACAGACCGCTCGCCCAAGCGCCGAGCAAAAAGAGCTGTACACCCGTATCAAATCAATGACGACGATGGCTTGATCTTAAAGTTGTACGGTTTTTTTGAACCGTGAGAGTCCATTTGGCAAAAAAATCCCCTAATTGATGTTAGGGGATTTTTTATGGTTACCGTCAACAGTAAAGCGTGTTTATCGTTTCATTAACTGGCTTTTGATGGCTGTGCTGTCTTGTCCTGATTTTCTTTATAAATTGCCGCTTGGAGCCAGACGTTTGCTTGTACATAGTCCTGCACTTTAATAGAGGCCGTCTCTGGGGTATTAAGCGCGCCAATACGTACCACAAATGGATCGGCGTCTTGCTCACGTAGTATCACCACGTCAAACAGAATAACTGACTTTTCGTTAAACACCGTCTCTTGTTTGCCGAGCACCTGACCTTGACACCATGCTTCATCTTCTTGCCCTAGAGTATCACCAAACAGATACGCACACATATGACCCAGATTAATCTCTACAGGCGCCATTTGCTCTTTGGTTTCTGGCTTCCATGCTTTAATTTGCTCTTGTAGGTCATCTGGTAGCTTGCCATCATTGGCCGCCACAATGTCATTAAACGCACGGTGGTAGCGGATGGCTTCTTGATCCTCAACCATAATGACTTCGTCTTGATCACTCAGTTTAATCTCATGCGCCCACGCACTCAAATTCACAAAATAAGAGGTTTCTCGCTGATACAAATGGCGATTGGTGGTGTAAAGTTGGTCAAAAGCATAAATGATACTGCCATCAGCGGTACGCAAACGTAGGACCGCATCGTGTGAGTTGTCATTAGCGATGACGCGCTCAATTTTACAATTGAGTCCATAAGGGCTATCCACACAAGGGTAGGCGTTGATAAAGCACTCAGGCTTACCATTTTTCATCGCGAGTACTTGATTGATGTGACAAGGCTGATCTTCAGACAGCAGTAAGCAGCTATCTTGAGCGCTCACATTGCTATTTAGGCCTTTAGGCATCGCTGCTTGTTCAATCATTTTTTGCAACCACTCTGGTACGTCATGACTCATGTCATCGGTCAGAATGCGCCAATGGTCGGCATGGCCCGCAGATTGCTCATCAGTTAAGGTGATTTTGGTGGGAGACTGGATGTTTTTATATTGATAATTAATGGTCATGAAGATACTCAAAGTTAAGTCAGCGTGAGGTTTGGACCTAAAACTGCTATTGCTTACGTATCAGCCAATATTTAACATGATTGGTTTTTGATCGTCAGCAATTTGTCATCAGCAAAGGGTCAACAAACAACAATGAACGGTGAATGACAATTGTCCTTAGCATACAATATATAGGTATTGACGCAAGTAATAGCAAGTCCCTCATAAAAAATAGTAACAAAACCGGATTTTTTACCAAAAAATACCGCCAGTTTTTGCTAATGACTGGCACATCTCAGTCAAATTGTGTCAAACTAGCTCCCTTTTGACGGCCATCTTTGGCTCGTCTGAAACCCTGTTGTTGTGTTCGATTTATATGTGAGTGGGGCAAATGCAAGCATACCATGCATTTGCTATTGCTCGTTTTATAGCCTATATAAAGTCGCACGTAGATAAGATAAAGAGTTTGAATATGTTTCGTCCTTTAGCGTTATTTATCGGCTTACGATACACCCGAGCAGAGCGTAGTAATGGTTTCATCTCCTTCATATCGCTTATCTCGATGATTGGTTTGACTCTTGGGGTAGCCGTATTGATCACGGTGCTATCGGTCATGAATGGTTTTGACCGTGAACTAAAAACCCGTATTTTGGGTATGGTACCGCAAGCAACGGTGGTCTCAACGGAGATTATCGGCGACTGGAAGCAGTTGGCTGACAAGATTAAAGAAGACCCAGAAGTGGCAGCCGTGGCGCCCTTTATCCAGCTGCAAGGGATGTTGACCTCAAATGGTCAGGTCGCAGGTATTATGGTGACTGGTGTTGATCCTGAATATGAAAAAAACGTCTCCATCATCAATGAGCACATGATTGAAGGTAGTATTGACACTTTACGAAATGGCGACTTTAGTATTGTGTTGGGGGAGGAGATGGTGCAGTCGTTAGGGCTGCAGTTAGGGGATAAAGTGACTTTGGTGCTGCCAGAGGCTTCACCTTCACCCGCAGGTGTGATTCCGCGCTTTAAGCGTTTTACCTTGACAGGTATCTTTACCATTAGTCCAGAAGTAGACAGTCTCATGGCCTTTATTCCCATGGGTGATGCCGCAAAACTGCTACGTCTTCCAGATGGGGCGCAGGGCGTGCGCATGAAGCTCAATGATATCTTTACAGCGCCAATAGCCGCAGAAAAAGCCGCCGCGATAGCACCTCAGCAGTTGTATCCTAATGACTGGACGCAAACTCACGGCAATTTGTTTGGTGCAATTCAGATGGAAAAAGCCATGGTGGGGTTGCTGCTGTTCCTTATTATCTTAGTCGCTGCCTTTAATATCGTCTCCAGCCTTGTCATGCTCGTGACGGATAAAAAAGCAGACATTGCGATTTTAAAAACCTTTGGCGCATCTCCTCGTCTGATTACGCAAGTCTTTATGGTACAAGGCGTGGTCATCGGTGTGATCGGTACGATTGCTGGTACGATATTGGGTATTATATTTGCACTCACAGTCAGTGATATTTTGGGCTTTATTAACCAAGTCTTTGGTCTGAATCTGTTTGATGCTTATTTTGTGAACTACCTGCCATCGCAGTTGCGTTTGCTAGATGTGGTGTTAATTACTGGTGCATCGTTTGTACTGAGCTTTTTGGCAACCATCTATCCAGCAAGGCGTGCGGCTAAAATTCAGCCAGCGCAAACGCTACGTTATGAGTAGTCCAAACGCACCAATACCGACATAAATAAAATAAAGGAAGCATCATGTCTGCCATTTTAGAGGCAAAAAACATCAACAAGATATATGATGAGGGGGCGGTCAGTACGCAAGTATTGACTGGCCTTGATTTGACCGTTCATGCTGGCGAGCGCATTGCTATTGTTGGTACCAGCGGTTCAGGCAAAAGTACCTTGCTACACTTGCTTGGCGGCCTTGATACGCCAACCAGTGGAGAAGTCTGGTTACACGGTCAGTTGTTAAATAGTATGAATGAGACTGAACGTGGGGCAATGCGTAATAAGCATTTGGGATTTATCTATCAGTTCCATCATCTATTGGCTGAATTTACCGCTGTTGAAAACGTTGCTATGCCTTTACTGATGCGTCCAAAAGTGTCGATCACTGAAGCGCGTCAACAAGCAATTGCTATTTTAGAAAGTGTGGGTCTTGAGCACCGTTTGGCGCATCGCCCAGGTGAGTTATCAGGTGGTGAACGTCAGCGTGTGGCCATTGCCCGTGCGCTTGTCACTAAGCCGTCGCTTATCTTAGCCGATGAGCCGACAGGTAATTTGGACTATGACAATGCACAAAGCGTTTTCGGACTGCTGTCAGAATTACAAAATACCATGCAAACAGCATTACTTATGGTGACCCACGATCGCAATTTGGCGGCGCTAGCAGATCGTCAGCTACTGCTACGTAATGGTCATTGGGAGCAGTATTAGACGGGTTACAAGCAAGGCTAGATAGTTGAGTAAGGTCTGTTTACCATTGTCCTATCAACAAACGCATAGCAGAAGTTACAATTAAGAAGTTATAAACAAGGAAAGAGGTTATAAACAAGGTTGGCAGTGAGCGGCCATGTTCACTTATAGGAAGATATATAATGACTGAAGATGACAACCCAATCGATGCCTTTGGCAGTGCCGAAGAAGGCGTAGAACCATTAAAACCTTATATGGATCCGACGTTGTTCGATACGATTGATAAACAAGCACAAATAGATTTACTCACCCCTGTTTTTGATGCCATCACTTTGGCGGGTGTTGATTATGATTTAAAGGCTCAAGATAGTGCGACAGGCAAGCGCTACACGCTTCTAAAAGATGAGGAGGTGATTGATGTTTTTGTGATGGACATGAATCTTACCGACAATATTCTTGACGCTATAGAGCAGAACAAAGAAGACTGATTTGCCCACAGAAATATGGTGGCGTTAAGGTAAAAACCCTAAGTTTTTGGTGTTTTATCAGAAGATTGCTGCTGACGCTTTTGCCAGCTGACGACGGTTCTATAACGCCAAACGGCTTTAAACGCCAGTCCACAAATGAGGCTGGTGACAATCGCTAAGATGGTTAGCCCTATACAAAATGCCGTAATCGATACGGTGCCGCGATAGGTGATAAATGGATTGGCACCGTCTGATAGTGCCCATAAGCTAAAATCAGCAATCATTCGACCAATGAGTCGTAGGCTAATCATCGGTACGTCGATGATTTTGGCGCCGACATAGTAGCCTGCATAAAAGATAGGCAAACTGGTGAGTGGATTGGTGATCCAAGTGAGACCAAGCGCCATAGGGACATTGGCACGGAAAACCAATGAGCCGATTAGCGCCAGTAACATTTGTCCTGGCAAGGGGAAAAAGGCACTAAGCACACCAATGTAAACCGCTTTATTTAGGCTATGACGATTGAATTGCCACAACCGAGGGTCAGCCAAATGCGGTGCGAACAGTTTTAAGGTGCGACTTTCTAGGATTTTCTCTGGTGTAGGAAGCAGGTCCTTCAGACGTTTTTGGGGCACAGGATCGCCTTTAATCGTTAACGACAGTCCGCTCAATCGCATTGATGGACTGCTATAAAGTGATATTATTAATAAACATATGGGTAAGGGTATATAGGATGATGATGCCAGATTATCGTCAGCGCAATATGTCTAATCAGTATAGGGTAATATAAATATAAATGCTATTGCATCACGTATCAGTTGTTATGGCGGATTTAACCACCCGTTTATGTTTAGGTATTTTTTTTCGATTATACATAACCGCTCATACGAGTATAGTACTGTCATTAGCTGGCTTATAGTATTCATATCATCAAGCAAGGAGCGCTGGTGTACTGGTTGATGGGTAGTTTGATTGTTGTCGCTATGATGGGTGTTTTGGCGGTCGCGGATAGTGTAGCGATGCCGCTTGGTTCACTGCTCGTGGATAATGCTATTGCGCCCGCCTTACCTTTATTACTTATTACTCTTGCCATCACTCTGATGGTGCTTGCTCAATTTAATATCCCTGCCGTCAATAGCAGTAGCATTTCTCAAAAATCGCCTAGCTATTTACCTTGTCATCCCAACCGTGCCTGCCGTATCCTCAATCATACTTTAGTCGTTGCATTAGCCATGGCGCTCGTTATTGGCAGTGCCTTGCAAGCGATGATTAGTCATCAGCAAGCAGAAATGACAGAAGTTACTAAGCCAATGCGTGTGCAGGCACTAGTGACTATCGAGGGGATAAGTGACAGTGTCTATGATGCTGCTACGGATAGTAGTTATAGACAAGTTGCTACCATCAGCCACGTGTCACCTTTAGTGTCTGAGTTAACCACTCAAGATTTAGATACCCTTACAGTGAGTGAGTTAGATAAAGATGAGGGTGGTGACAGCAAACACCGCGTACTACTCAACGCCTATCCAAAAAAGTCGTCGAATAACAGCCAGCTTGCACGCTTAAACCACTTGCAACCAGGCGATCAGTTGTTTATGAGCTTAACCCTTGCGCCTTTGGCTACTTCTGAGCAAGCGACAAACAATCCGTCTGGGTTTGATAGCTATCGCTGGCTACGAGGTCGTCATATTGATGGGGTAGCGAATGTCTTGGCCACCAGCTCACCGATTGTGAGCGCCAGTTCATCAGTATTAGCGCCTGCTTCTCACTCGTACCTACAGAGTTTTCGCACCCATATTGACCAAGGACGTTGGCAGTTACGGCAGTACTTTTATCAAGATTGGGCAGAGCAGACCACAGAAGCGCAGCAAGCAAAGGCGGTCACATTAAGCTTGCTCACAGGCGATCGCAGTTTAATCAATCGTGATACCAAAGACTTGTATCAGCTGGCGGGCATCTCGCATTTGCTTGCTATCTCAGGGACGCACATTTTGTTTTTAGCGATCATGTTGGCTGGTGCCGTTATCCTGATCTTCAATCGACTGTGTCCTCTGGTTTATCGTTACGTCCCGCGTTGGCAAGTACGTTGGTGGGTGATGATTGGGGCGGCTTTTATCTATGCGCTATTCACTGGTTTTGATGTGCCAGCAGCACGTACTGCATGGATGCTATTGGCGATAGGGGTGGTGCGTTTAACATTGTTGCCTATTAGTACTATGCGTGTTTTGTTGGCGCTAGCAGTACTGATGGCATGGCAAGATCCATATGTACTTTGGCAGGCAGGTTATTGGTTGTCTTTTATTGCCGTGGCCTTGTTACTCAAATATGACGACACGTCATACAAGTATGCGCAATCTACTGTCGCGTCCCATAGGACCAAGGCAGGAAATGCGCTTGTTAAGCGTGTTTGGGCTCTCTCTAAGCGCATGTTTACATTGCAATTTTGGTTATTTATTACTTTATTACCCATCACCTTGCTATTGTTTGGCAAAGCATCGCTGTGGGGACTGCTCATAAATTTATTTGCAATTGGTCTGTTTGGCTGGGTGATTGTTCCGCTGAATCTACTGGCCGGACTGTGTTACCTTTTATCCCCCGTTATAGCTAATAGCATTTGGGCGCTCGTTATTGCCATCATGGCTGGTTTGCATGAATGGATAACATGGCTAACTTCAATGCCCGTGTTGGCAAAAGCGTGGCTGTACACACCAATAAACATGGCCATACTGCTTATGGTATTACTAAGCATATTGCCTTGGTTGCTACCACGAGGGTTGGTTAGTCGTTGGCTGGCATTGCCTCCTCTAACCTTGTTAATGATGACGGTCTATGCCAATCAGCAGTCACTGATGACGATACCGACGTTATACATTTTGCCAACGGGTGATCGCTATGTGAGTGCCGTGTTGTTGCAGTATCCTATTGTCAATGATGAGGCTGGTAAGAATAATAATAGTCAGTCACTAGCGACAGACCAAACGAAGAAGAACGTTAGCTGGCTGTTTTTAGCCGATCATCGGCCTACAACCACACGAACGGTGACAAGTCATTTGACGGCAGACAAGCTCTCTATGAGCTTAGAGCAGCAGCTAGGCAGCTTATCAGTCAACAAACTAGAAGGCATCGTCGTGCAGAGTGCTAGGGTTGGTTTGACTGCCACGCTGACTACTGACCATAAGCGCACGGTCTCGAATGCTGCGCCCTCTGAGCTACTACCAATGACAGTGGCTCAGTTAAATCAGCGACTACCTGTCAGTCAATACTGGCAAGCAGGACGCTCTGATCGTTGGCCTAAGATGCAGCAAGCCTATCAAACAGGCAATCACTCTAAGAGCTTATCCACATCGGCTATCAGCGCTCAACGTTGCGAACAAGGAAAATTATGGCAATTGGCGACTGGGGGTTTGTCCATAGAGGCGATGACGGGCTGGAGCAAGATAGGTGATGCCAACGTTTGGGACTGTACCGTGGCTATCGATACTCATTTACCCATGCGAGTGTTAATATATAATGCTGCCGATCCAATGAGATCGCTATCTGCCACTGCTCAAACACTCACACCAAGTGTCCAATCATCGCCTCACCATACTCAGGCGTCTTCATCACGCGTTGTTTTAAATGCAGACACGCATCAGCGCGTTTGGCAAATGTGGTCATTACTGTGTGTCGCTGAGAAAACGGATAAAGAGACAAGGTTTGATGACGTCATTTGGCTGGGTCATAGTGCCTCTGATATAACGGCCGATGTGTTACGGCAGCAGCGCATAAATAAGATCATGACTTATGATGAGAAGGCCTTAGAAGTAGCCTTAGCGTTAAATACTACCGTAAGTTCGAAATAAAATCGATTCGTTAGTAGTTAGTAGTTAGTAGCCACGCGCGACTGGTATAAATTTTCCTTACTTACTGTTATCACAGAGGCCACAAAAAATTCATTCCAGTCGCGCTGTATCGGTTTTAAAGTGAGCCGCTTACATTCATTAACCATGCTAGTGATACAGGCCATTAAAAAAATGGCTTATATGATCAGCGTTACAATATGGTGATATTTCACAGTTATACTATTGAACCAGAATTGAAATACCACCATACTTAGCAGCTTGTGAATACAGATGACAAATACAGTGAGGGGACATGATCTTCTTACTTTATCTATTTTTTATGTCATTTTTATCGTTTCAGATTGTTTCTGACTTAGGAAGTTATATGCCCAACTGGCCACCAGACCCCAACAAACGTCCTGACAATTCGACAAATCAGCCCACACCGATTCAGCAGCCAAACCAGCCGAGTGGACAAGAATGGCGACTGCTGGAAACTACTTTATTGGCTAGTGTGGTTGAGCAGCGTCGTGCCCGTCGTTGGAGTATCTTTTTTAAACTACTCACCTTTGGCTACCTATTGCTGATATTTTTGCTGCTTGGTCGTAGTTGTACCAGCCAAGCGCCTACAGGGTTAGATGGTGTCGATACGAGCCAGCCGCATTTAGCGGTGGTTGAGCTGCAAGGTGTGATTAGTAGCGGTGATGTGGCCAATGCTTATGATGTCAATGAGGCTTTAACTCGCGCCTTTGAAAATAATAACTCAAAAGCGGTGGCATTAGAGATCAACTCGCCTGGTGGGTCACCAGTACAGTCTGATGAAATTTGGCAGAATATGATGGACTTGCGCCAAGAATATCCTGACAAAAAACTTTATGCGGTGATTGGTGATATTGGTGCATCAGGCGCTTATTACATTGCGTCTGCCGCAGACGAAATTTATGTCAATCCCTCAAGCTTGGTTGGTTCTATTGGCGTGATTATGCCAAGCTATAACATTAAAGGTTTAATGGATAAGGTAGGTGTAGAAGATCGTACGATCACGGCTGGTGAATACAAAGATATCTTAAGCTTATCGCGTCCATTGACTGATTATGAAGAAAATCATGTCGAAAAAGTCTTGGCCAATACGCATCAGCACTTTATCAACGCGGTCAAAGAAGGTCGCGGTGACCGCCTAAAAAATCCTGAACAAAACGAGCTGTTTTCAGGGTTATTTTGGACAGGTGAGCAATCTATTGAGCTTGGCTTAGCAGACAAAAAAGGTAGCATCGCAACCTTAGAAAAACAGTTAGAGCTTGATAATGTAGTCAACTATAGCCCAACAGATCCGTTCCAGATGTTTATGGATCGTTTTGCTGTTCAGTTGGGCGCAGGCATTGGTTCTAGTGTCAGCCTTGATAAGATCTTACCGCAAGAAGAAGGTAATGCGCAGATGCGTTAAGCATTTTATGTTTTAGATTTAGAGTGTATGATTGTTGAGGCTGAGCGTAGGATTATGCTCAGCCTTAATTGTATGTAAGCGTTAAGCACCATAAAAAATATCTACAATGAGAGCCGTCATGAGTGATGAAATCAGTTTGCAGACCTTTGCTGCGCTACCTGTCTCTAAATTAACAAAAAAGCCCGTTCTACATTTTGCCCACGCCAATGGGATGCCAAGTGCGGTCTATCAGCCTTTTTTTGAAAATCTGGCGAAATTTTTTACGATTGAGTATATTGCGATGTTGGGTGCCACGCCCGACTACCCAGTCGATGACCACTGGCGCAGTCTCACGCAGCAGATTGTCGATAGTGTACAACATACCTGTGAAAAGCATGGTGTCACACAAGTCGTCGCGGTCGGTCATTCGCTTGGTGCCATGTGTACGTTGCAAGCCTTGTACCGTGCGCCTGACTATTTTGCCCAAGCGGTATTGATGGATCCCCCTTGGATTTATGGCAAAGTCAGCTTGCTGTGGCATTTGGCAAAGACCGTAGATAGATTGCCATTCATGAATCATCGTTTGATGGATAAATTATCGCCAGCTGGCGTGTCCAAACACCGCCGTGACGTGTGGGATAGCCGCGCAGAAGCCTACGAAAAAATGCGACACAAAGGGTTTTTTAAAAATTTTGACGAGCGTAGTTTTCAAGGATACATCGATCATGGCTTACATGAACGTGCAGACGGTAAGGTGACATTGGCCATTCCTAAGGACAGTGAAGTGGCCGTGTTTCGTACCAATCCCTCTTGGTATTGGCTTGCACCAAATCGTGGGCCTAAGCCGCCTGTCACCTTGATTATCGGTGAAGACAGCATATTTTTAAAACGACAATTTCCGCAGCAAGTCAAATCAAGATTAGGCATTCCTTATCAGACTCACGCTGGTGGCCATATGTTCCCACTTGAATATCCAGACTCTGTCGCGCAGCAGGTGTCGACTGTGATTAAGCAGCAGTTACCGAGCTAGTCGCTAATGATTTATTATCGACGTTTATGATAGAGATGGGCTGATAGAGCACTTTTTGAGTTACGATACTATGCTAAAAGACGTTACCGCTTCACACAATTTGACGACGGCAGCTAATAAACCACCGCCACTATTTTCACGGTTGGGGGCGTTTTTGCTGACGATAGGAATGGTGCTTGCGTTTTTTATCAGTCAGCTACTAGGGGTGTACATCGCTGGCACGTTAGTTTTACCGGCTCATAAAGCTTCAACCGCCAGCGATATATTCTTTTTTGGTAGTAATGATGGGACAGTGGTGAGTCTCTCCATCATGATTGGCTGTGTGCTCTTAGTAGCGATTAGCGTTTTAGTGATTCGTTTAAGAGGGGGGCGTGTTCGTCAGTATCTGGCGTTAAAGCCTTTTTCCTTTGCAGTAGGCATGGGCATGTTTGGGCTGCTGTTACTATTTATGATTATCAGTCAGGCGTTGACGTACTGGTTTGATGAGACACCACTGGTATTCGTCGATCCTTTATATCAGTCTGTCAGTTCAGTATGGTTGCTGGTGGTGGCAATGGTGATCGTGGCACCGCTATATGAGGAGTTGATCTTTCGCGGTGTACTATGGTCGGCGATTTCTGAGCAGTATACGCCACAAGCTGCTTCAGAGCATCGCGGAGCGATAGTCGCGAGTCTTGTGACCAGTTTGATATTTGCGGTGATTCATGTGCAGTATGGCATCTATGAGGTCAGCACCATCGTGGTGTTGGCGTTGATATTTTGCTATGCGCGTGTCAAGTCGGGTTCGTTATTGTTGCCGATGTTATTGCACGTCATTAATAATGGGGCGGCGATGTGGCAGTATCTTGCGCAAGCGGCGTAAATACCCTAACGGTTATCACTATGGCCGTTAGGGTCTTCCGATAAAGTTGGCTATGCGTCAGGGTTTAATAGTAAAACCTCGTCTGCTGCGCGTTTGACATCATCGAGGGTTAGCTGAGGTTTGCCACTCAGTGCCTGTCGCCACTTGCGTGCCCCCATCAGACCTTGAAACAAGCCTAAATAGTGGCGAGTCATCGTTGGCAGCGCTTCCCCTTTTTCAATTTGCTCTTGTAGATAAGGATATAGCTGCTCTAAAATTTCTGAACGCTTAGGGGCTGGCTTGCCCCATAAGCTATTGGCTTCTGCCAGTAAATAAGGGTTGTGATAAAACGCCCGTCCAATCATCACGCCGTCGATATGCTGCAAGTGGGTTTCAATATCAGCGACGGTATCGATACCACCGTTAATTTCGATATCCAGTTCTGGAAAGTCTTGTTTTAGACGATAGACATCATCGTAGCGCAGCGGCGGTATCTCACGGTTCTGCTTGGGGCTAAGCCCTTGTAGCCAAGCAGTACGCGCATGAACGATAAAACGTGTACAGCCAGCAGCAGCCACCGTCTGGACAAAATCTACCATAAACTCATAACTGTCAAAATCATCAATACCAATACGATGCTTCACTGTCACAGGAATGTCGACCGCGGCTTGCATGTGTGTGACTAAGCCTGCAACGATTTTAGGCTCTGCCATTAAGCAAGCCCCAATCTTATTGTGCTGCACGCGATCAGAGGGGCAGCCAACGTTGATATTGACTTCATCATAGCCGTACTGCTGAGCAAATTCGGCGCACTGTGTCATCTCGCTGATATCTGCGCCACCAAGTTGTAGCACGAGCGGATGCTCGAGCGTATCAAAGCGCAAATGCCGTGCTCGATTACCATGTATCAAGGCACCCGTACTGATCATCTCGGTGTATAAATAGACATGCGGATTAAACAGCCGCGCAAAGTAACGGTAATCTGTTGTCGTCCAATCAATCATGGGGGCGACAGAAAGTCTCTTGTTGGTCATATCAACCATGGTTCTTTGCCTTAATATTTAAATGTTTGAACATTGACACGAAGGTTTTTATCGTAAATAGAGGAATAAGGCGTAACGGATGATAGACCGCATCACACCTTAAGTTTAATCGACACGCTCACTAGATAACATGATTGAGCTTTTTGAATTCAGGCAAGTTATAAAAATATATGCCCATGATGATGCCAATGAAGCCGATAAAAGCGATATAGAGCGCTGGTGAAAAGCTCACATACAAAGTGGCATAGCCAAGCCCAAAAGGCACCAATACACCCACAATACCGTAGGCCACATTATAACAAAAAGTCATCCCTGTTAGCCGTACATTGGTTGGAAATAACTGTACTAGGATAGCGGGTATCATACCAACGATACCGGCACAAAAACCCAAAAGCGCATACATGATTAAAATATAATCACCGCTTCCCTGCAGATGGTAAAAGAACACAAACATCTGAGCGATTAATAAAATGGAACCAATCGTCAAAATTTTACCAAAGTTTTGATGGTTGGATATTATTCCATAAAACACACACCCAAAAATCATAAACACAATACCCAAACTGTGAGAAAAATCAAATAAATCGTTGTCTAGTGTAAAGCGTAATTCAATTAAATCAGGGAGCAAAAGCACAATGACCGTGGTGATACTAGACACAATTACAGTGAGAAGCATACCAATAAATATGGCGTGTTTGCAGTGCTTAAAGAGGAGTCTGAATGGCTTGGCAACGTAGTCATTCGGTTGGGATTTTTTCAATTCAATAAAAAACGGTGACTCATCTATCCAGCGCCATGCCAATAGCGGCAAAAGACTCAAGATAGCTGCGATAAAAAATGGCAAACGCCAACCGTAGTCCGCCAGCTGCTCAGTACTCATGGTATTCGTCAGCCAAAGAAAAAAAGCGTTGGAGAATAATACGCCGACATAAAAACTGGCCGTGACATAACTACAGGCCACTGACAAATACTGCCGAGGAACATGCTCTGCTACAAAAACCCAAGCGAGTGGGACAAAAAGCCCAAATGCGATACCTTGTATGAGCCGTAGGGTAATAAACAAGGCTGGTGCAATTAATCCCCATTGTGCATAAGTCGGCAAGCATGCCATCGCCAATAAGCTGCCTGCGGTCACTAACAGGCTGATTAATAGGACGGGCTTTCGGCCTTTAATATCACCATAACGACCAAAGATGATACCGCCAATAGGACGGGCTAAGTAACCAATCGCAAAAAGTCCAAGCCCTTGAATTTTTGTAATAGCGGGATTGACATTGACAGGAAAAAAAGCGGCCGCCACAATGTCTGAGAGATATAAATAAATCAAAAAATCAAAAAATGCGACTGCGCTGCTGAAGCACATAAATAGGACTGTATTTCTGTCTTTAGAAGACATTAGTGCATATTGAGAACGAGAAGGCATAATAGGTCGCGCATCCACATGTAAAAGTGCTCGTTAAGACAGTTATCTAGGTAACTGGCTATAATAAAAAACGACAAATCAGTACAGACAGTGATTTGCCGAAAAAATAAAGGGGTTTGAACTATAAAGTGTTTGAAAAACAAATAATTGACTTAAGGGCGCTCAAGCCAAAAGTGTCCCACTCAAGCGCTCTGACGCGAGTTAAATATGAATGATAAGTTTTCTTCGGTTTCTCAGGTGCGACAGCTATAGTAGCCAATCGATCGGTAACCATGACATGATAGTGAGCCAAATATGGTCACCCACATCGACGCGCGGCTCTGAATCGTAAACCACTTTTTGATCGTCTTCCATGGTATGCCACTGCAGTTTGCCGTTATCTAATAATTTCACTTCATAAGCTTGGTTCAATAAGTCATCACTAAGCGCGCCATGTAACTGTTTTGCAAGCTGATCATCATTGATAATCACGCCCATCTCAGTATTGATGTTGGCAGAGCGGGGATCGACATTATAAGAGCCAATGAATACTTGATAGTCATCAACGGCAAAGGTTTTTGCATGTAAGCTGGTTGAGGATTGACTGCGGGCTTTCCATAATTTGTTTTCACGTTTTTCTTCAGACGCTGTCGATTTTAGCTCATAGATTTTGACGCCAGCGCGTAGCAGACTAGGACGCCATTGGCTGTAGCCAGAATGAACGGCTGTCACATCAGTGGCATCAAATGAGTTGGTCAAAATCTTAATGTCAATACCAGCCTCAGCCAGCTGTACCAATGTATTGACGCCATCTTTAGTCGGTACAAAGTAAGAGGAGATGATGGTTAGTTGCTTGGTTGGGCTGCCTAACAAGGTACGCAGCTGATGCACCAAGTTGGTCTCAGACGGGACTGTTTTGGTAAGCTTGCCCACGTCATCACTCAAAAATTGCATGTCTGTCCAGCGAAACGGCACCCGTTTATTGATTAAATCACTGTCTATCGTGGATTCTTCAATAGCGGCTTTATACACAGTCAAATCGCTATTGGTGTTGTTTGCTTTTTCTGGACCGAGCTTGTCTAAAGCCGCCAAGAAGTCAGAGGTTTCGCTACTGTCCGGTGTGACTAAGGTTTCGATATCAAATGACAAAGGAGATGACCAGTAACTGGCAAAGCTGTTATCAATATCTGCGACTACTTTACCGATGAGTAAAACATCCAAGTCTGCAAATTGGCTATTTTGATCGTTACTGAGATATTCGTTGCCAATGTTACGTCCACCAATAATGGTGATTTGCTTATCAAAGGTCATACTTTTATTGTGCATACGGCGATTGATACGCGGCAAACCTGTGACATAATTTAAGGTTTGAAATTTGCGGTGCATCAAAGGATTAATGATACGCACTGCAATGTTAGGGTGACTAGAAAAGCGTAACAGATGCTGATCAAGTTTGGCGTTATTATTAAAATCGTCTAATAATAACCGTACAATCACGCCGCGCTCTGCTGCTTTCCATAAGTCTTTTAAGAGTAGCTGACCGGCTTGGTCATCATGCCAAATGTAGTACTGAGCGTCGATATTGCGTGTGGCCATGTCTGTTAAGATACTGCGGGAGGCAAAAGCGTTGGCACCCGTCACGATTGGGTGATAGCCTGACAGATCCGGATGAATGTCGTTTTGCTCGCTAATAGCGCCCACCAGGTCGACACTGTTGCTAGTGGCGGCTGTGTCATTTTGTTCTATTTTTTGGTTGCTCTCTGGTTGATATAAGGCATTAATTCGTGCTGATAACGCTTGGCTCTCAGGCAAATGTGGCTGCTTAGGTAAACTCTGACAGGCACTAAGACTCAAGGTCAGTCCGAGTGTTAGACTCAATGATAAGTTGCTTGGTTCCATACTGAGCATCGACATAAATGAGTTACCTTAGTGAGCCTTAATACAATAAATAAGTGGCTAAAAAATGAGCTTGCGCTTGCGGTCGGTTTTTATAGATGATAGCACTGATTATGAGGCGTATAATAATTTCGTCCAAGTCAAAATCTAAATCGCCGCTAAGCTTAGCAGCTGTAAACCGCTCTGCCTATTATAAATACGTTATTTTTATTGTATTGAGCGCCGAATTCAAAACCGTGCAGTCAGGGTTTTCTCTTGGCTGCCATTCCGCGTTAATAATCCGCATTAATAAATAGAGAAACGGGTATGCAAAAACAACGTTTAGCACTCACCTGAAACCAGCTGTTTGGAATAAGTTGGCATGATATGATAACGCTGTGCCCTAGAGCGTGTCCTCAATTCATTCGATAGTCAAAAAATACGCAGTCATTTTATAACAACTCAAGCAACGGAACCTTTATGAGTCAGTCGCAAACCCAAGATGAGAACAATTTAAACCAAAAAAACTCAATGGATAAGTTAGATCCAAACTGGCGCAACGATGCCTTAGATTTAGGGCTTGATTATGGGATGCAGACCATCGCAGTGCGGGCGGGTCAACACCGTACGGATGAAGGGGAGCACTCAGAGCCTATTTTTACCACCAGCTCTTATGTTTATCACTCAGCGGCTGATGCAGCGGCGCACTTTAATGGTACCAAAACCGGCAATGTCTACTCGCGTCATACCAATCCAAGTGTGCGTACCTTTGAGCGTCGATTGGCGGCATTAGAGAATGGCGAACGTGCCGTTGCGACCGCCTCTGGTATGGGCGCTATTCTCACGATGTGCTTGGCGTATCTAAAAGCGGGCGATCATCTACTGGCGGCCAATCAGTTATTTGGTTCCTCCATCGGCCTATTCAATAACTATATGGCGAAGTTTGGTGTTGAAGTCAGCTACGTTGATTGCTTCGACAATGACGCGTGGGCAAAAGCGGTACAGCCAAATACTAAGGTGATTTATTGTGAAAGCCCAAGTAATCCATTGGCCCAAATTTGCGATATCGGTTATTTAAGTCAGTTGTGTAAAGCCAATGACCTCTTATTGGTGGTGGATAATTGTTTTGCCACTCCGGCACTGCAACGCCCGTTAGATTTGGGTGCTGATGTTGTCATTCATTCTGCCACTAAATATCTAGATGGACAGGGTCGAGTATTGGGCGGAGCATTGGTTGGTAGTGATGCGCTGATGCAAGAAGCGTTTACTGTCGTCCGCTCAGGTGGTATCAGCATGAGTCCATTTAATGCTTGGGTGTTTACCAAAGGGCTTGAGACGCTGAAATTACGTATGCAAGCGCATTGTCATAATGCCAACCAAGTGGCCCAATTCTTGGTCAATCATCCTAATGTGAGTAAAGTGCATTTCTCAGGATTGAGCGATCATCCTGCGCATGAGCTGGCAACGCGCCAACATCATATGCAAGACGGCTATGGTGCTATCATGGGGTTTGAAGTGATGCCATCTAACAGTAGTGACTCAAATAGCCGCGATCCAAAAGCCGCTGCTTGGCACGTGATTGACTCAACCCAAATGGTCTCTATTACCAATAATTTGGGCGATGCCAAAACCACGATTACCCATCCTGCGACCACCACTCACTTTCGCTTGACCGCTGAAGCCCGAGCCGAAGCAGGGGTCAAAGATGGTTTGATTCGTCTATCGGTCGGTCTTGAAGATGTGGAAGATATTATCAAAGATTTGGCGCGTGGTTTAGACAGTTTGTAAAGATAACGGTATAATCGTCAATAACGCATTCACGTTACGTTATCAATCATTACTTATTACTATAAAAGACAAAGAGGCAACTATGAATATTCAAGCACTGATGCAACAAGCTCAAACGATGCAAAAGAAAGTCGAAACAAACGTTGAAAATGCCAAAAAAGAGCTGGCTAACAAAGAAGTACAAGCCGAGGCAGGCAGTGGTTTGGTAAAAGTAACCATGACGGGTCGTCATGTGGTTAAACGTTTGACCATCGATCCAAGCTTGCTAGAAGATGAGCCTGATATGATCGAAGATCTTATTGCCGCTGCTATCAATGATGCGGTTCGCCAAGCGGATGAGCTATACGAAGAAACCATGGCGGGTGCTACCTCAGGTATGGGTCTACCACCAGGTATGCAAGGTATGTTCTAATATCCGTCCCAAAACCAAGCTAACTTTGTCAGACTCGCTAAGCCTACTAAAAGTAGCGCTAGCACTCGTCTTCCTCGTTATCTTGAGTTTCTGGGATTGATATACGACTTGTTTTATATTTAGCTAACGGTATGTTATCTGTCTATATTCATGAAGGAAATGGGGTTGTTATCGACACGATACGACCCCATTTTTATCGCTATGGTTTATAAATAAAGGAAGTAACTTTGCTGACAGCCAAATTTGATCAGCTGGTCAAACAGCTGCGTGTTTTGCCAGGTGTGGGGCAAAAAAGTGCCCAACGTATGGCGCTACATTTGCTCACCAAAAAACGCCCGCAGGGGATGGCGCTCGCCCAAGCGCTTGATGACGCGATGCGTGAAATCGTCGAATGCCAGCGCTGTCATAGCTTTAGTGATGATGCTGTCTGCCCGTTGTGTCAAGACCCTAGGCGTGATGATGGACTGTTATGTGTGGTTGAAACAGCGGCAGATGTCATGGCGATTGAGCAGACCGCAGGATACCGTGGACGCTATTTTGTGTTAGGCGGACATTTATCACCGATTGATGGTATCAGCGCGGACGACTTAAATATTGATCAGCTGGTATGGCGAGTCAAGCAAGAGCCGGTTGGGGAGCTGATACTGGCAACAGGTACCACCGTTGAAGGACAGACCACAGCCCATTTCATCAGTGAGGCAGTCGGTCGCCATGTCGATAAAATCACCCGTTTAGCGCAAGGGGTGCCCATGGGCGGTGAGCTTGAATACCTTGATAGCATGACGCTCGGTCAGGCCATGCAAAATCGTTCTTTTTTATAGTACCGCTCCTTTTTATATAGTCCATTCTATTTAAAATTTATCCCATTAGAACGAGGATAGTAACGTATCGATTTTATTTTCAACCGACTATAGTGTGGTTATAACAGCAAAGTCTGATTTATTTGACGATGTTGTTATAATGGCTTTATTACTGTTTTTTATCCCATTCTATTAAGACGCTGTTTAGCGTTTTATTTTATTCTATTTATGCAGGTATCTGCCCGTGTCCAATAATGCTAACAACGCTTCAAACCCTCAAGCAAATACTCCTGATGTGTCTGACGAATTAAAGGCGTCAGAAAATACTAGGATGACGTCAGTAGACGTGCCTTTAGAGCCGGATATCGAGGCGTTGTTAGACATCGCTGATGAGGTCGAGGTTACTTGGGTGCGCGAGCAAAGCCAGTTGGCGGAAGTGATTGATGCGTTGGCCACTTGCGGGCGCGTGGCACTAGATACTGAGTTTATCAAGCGTGATACGTATTATCCGCGCTTGGCATTGGTCCAGCTAAACATTGGCGATCATATCTATTTACTAGATGCCCCGCAGTTGCAGTTGGCGGAGCTATGGCAAGCGCTCCGTGACGTTGATGTGGCCATTTGGCACGCTTGTGGTGAGGATTTGGGTATTTTCTACTTGTTGTCTGGCTGTCCGCCATTGACCAATATTTTTGATACGCAAATTGCGTTGTCTTATTTGACCGGTCAATTACAAATGGGTTATCAGCAAGCGCTTGATGATCAGTTGGACATGCATATTGACAAAGAGCAAAGCCAATCAGATTGGCTACAGCGCCCACTATCAGATGAGCAAGAACAATATGCGATTGATGATGTACGTTATTTGCCAGCGCTGTATTTAAGTCTTGAGTACGAGCTAAAAAAGCAGGGTTTATACAATTATGTATGGGCAGACTGTCAGCTTTATGCCAGCGATTTGTATGCCGCTCAGCACGTTGAAGATGAGGCAATGTATTTAACGATGGCAGATTATCGCTATACCTCGCAGCAGATGGCGATACTAAAAGCGGTCGCTACTTGGCGAGAAGAGCTGGCACGGGCGACCAATCAGCCGCGTACTTTCGTCATCAAAAAACAAGCCGTGCGTGAGATGGTCACTGAAAAACCAAATAGCATGCGCGAGCTGGCGCATAAAACGACGATGCACCGTAGTATGTTGCGACTGTACGGTGAAGAGTTGCTTAAGGTGATAAGAGACGCAAAAAATCTGCCACCTGCTGAGCATCCAGATTGTCTATTGCCGCCTTATCGCTCAAAAAACAAAGTGCTGTCTAAAGCTGTGCAGCAAGCAATTGATGATCATGCGCGTAGCATAGGCGTACCAGCGAGTGTCCTCATGCGCAAAAAATGGCTGGGTCAACTGTATGAAGTGATTGCTTTTGATAAAGATCTAAGCGAGTTGCCGCAAGGGTTAAAGGGCTGGCGCAACGACTGGGTGATCCAAACCCTGATTCCAGTCATTGAAAAGCACAAAACTGAACTACAACAAGGCATGGGTATTAGGGTTTGACGGGTTTTTAGACACTTAGTTATTAAGCGTTTCACGTTTAAACTGCCCATGCTCTAAAAAGTATCTTGTTTGCTCAGCGACTTCTTTATCCACCAGCATGCCAGTGTGCGAAACTGGCATGACGATATGGTCAGACGCTGTCTCAATTTTAGTCTCTGCCACATAAACGGTGCCGTCATGGACAAGTTGTTCCTTCGGTAATGGCTTGCCTAATTTATGCAGTTTGCGGTTATGATAGTGCAAAAATAACTGTCCCAGACCGTAGGGCTGATTGCCCGCAATAACGCCAAGGGTTATGTGCTCTGGTAAGGGTGCTACGGTTCCATCTAGCGCGTCAATATATGAGCGTCCCATCATAGCAGGCGTTAAGCGCCAGATATAATCGGCACAAACACTCCCTATATGCGGTGTTCCGAGTGTGACGCAGCGGCCAATCTGCCACTTGGGATACTGAGTGACAAAGTCACGAACGATCAACCCTCCCAAACTGTGGCCGACTAGATCTACTGGCTGGTCAGGATGATGATGTTTTTCCAGCCATGCGTTTAGGTGAGCACTGTTGGTGTTGATACTATCGCGCAGGCTACGGTAGCCGTATTGATGGGTGTTAAATCCTGCCTTTTGCAAACGTTTGGCAAGAGGGCGCATAATCCAAGCCGTTTGATGCAGCCCATGTAATAGAATGACGCGGTTTTTTTGTTGCATGTTTGCTTCCAACAAAGTAAATAGTGGATATAAGTACACATGAATTTTATGCTATCGCTAAATACTATCATTTATAGTTAATACTATTGAACACGATGCGCAAAATAAAAACCTCCAAGTCAGCTGCTGACTTGGAGGTTTTTTTGATAAAGAAACTATTTATAGTTTACCGAAATTATCATTTACCGAAAACTTCGACTACATGTAGTTTTCGATACTTGGGCAAGAGCACATAAGGTTTTTGTCGCCATAAGCGTCATCAATGCGCGCCACACTTGGCCAGAACTTGTGCGCGCGAACGTACGGTAGCGGGAATGCAGCCGTATCACGACTGTATGGGTGCGTCCATTCGCCACTAGTAATCATAGCAGCGGTATGCGGTGCATTGACCAATGGGTTATCTTCTAGTGTCCAATTATCTTCACCTGCTTTGGCTTTCATGGCTTCCGCTTTGATAGATTTTAACGCACTGATAAAGCGGTCTAGCTCCTCGGCCGACTCAGACTCTGTCGGCTCAATCATCAAGGTGCCTGCTACTGGGAAACTCATCGTTGGTGAGTGGAAACCATAATCCATCAAACGCTTGGCGATATCGCTTTCAGTGACGCCAGTCTCTTCTTTTAACGGGCGAATATCGATGATACATTCGTGCGCCACGCGGCCGTTTTTACCGGTATATAGAACAGGGTAGTGGTCCTTAAGCTGGCTTGCCACATAGTTGGCATTTAGTAGTGCCAACTCAGTTGCCTTTAGTAAACCATCGCGGCCCATCATAGCAATGTACATCCATGAGATAGGCAGAATGCTGGCTGAGCCATAGGGTGCTGCTGATACGGCTGAGCAGTCTTTTTGTGCATTGTGCACAGGGCTTAAGGTATGGTTGGCCATAAATGGTGCCAAATGTGCCTTCATACCAATAGGGCCCATGCCTGGACCGCCGCCACCGTGCGGGATACAGAAGGTTTTATGCAGGTTCATGTGTAGGACGTCTGCGCCAACGTCAGCTGGCTGCATCATGCCTACCTGCGCATTCATGTTGGCGCCATCCATATACACCTGGCCACCATGTTTATGAATGAGGTCACAAATATGACGAATGCCTTCTTCAAATACACCATGCGTCGATGGGTAGGTAATCATTAAAGCACCCAAACGCTCACTGTGCTCTTCACATTTGGCGGTTAAGTCGTCGATATCAACGTTGCCGTTTTCATCGGTTTTAACCACAACCACTTGCATGCCCATCATCATGGCAGTAGCAGGGTTGGTGCCGTGGGCTGACATAGGAATCAAGCAAACATCACGATTGTTTTCACCAAGTGATTCGTGATAACGGCGGATAGCGAGCAGACCGGCGTACTCACCTGAGGCGCCAGAGTTTGGCTGCATCGACACATCGTCAAATCCGGTGATGGCTTTTAGCTGGTCTTGTAGGCTATCAATCATGGCAATGTAACCTGTGACTTGATCGCGCGGTGCAAAAGGATGCACGTTGGCAAACTCAGGCCAAGTGATTGGTAGCATCTCACTGGTCGCATTCAATTTCATGGTACAGCTGCCCAAAGAAATCATACTGCGGTTCATCGCCAAGTCTTTGTCTTCAAGCGATTTTAAGTAGCGCAGCATTTCATGCTCGGTATGATGCGTGTTAAAGACGGGATGCGACAAGATGGCGTCAGTACGTAAGTGAGCGCTATCAAGAGACACGCTGGCCGCTTCAGGTAGTTCATGGGCTTTACTAACGAACAATTGAGTTAAAACCTTGAAGTCTTGCTGATCACTGGTTTCACTAAAAGCAACAGACAATTTTTGCTCGCCAAGACGCCATAGGTTGTAGCCAACATTATCTGCATTTTCAAAAATTTGTGTGGCCAGCTTTTCAGAACCACAATCAACAACGACCGTGTCGAAGAACTGATCGTGTACCACGCTTAGATTGCTATCGTTTGCTTCTTTGATAACAGTGGCAAAGGCGGTAGCAAACGCATGAATACGTGTCGCAATACGCTTCACACCCTCTGGACCATGATAGACGGCATACATACCTGCTAAGTTGGCCAGTAGTACTTGAGAGGTACAGATGTTGGAGTTGGCTTTTTCGCGGCGGATATGCTGCTCACGGGTTTGTAATGCCATACGTAGCGCCGTATTGCCTTGCGCGTCTTTTGATACACCAATAATACGACCAGGGGCAGAGCGTTTGGCTTTGTCAGAGAATGCAAAGTAAGCGGCGTGTGGACCACCAAAGCCCATAGGTATACCAAAACGCTGTGTACTACCTAGCGCCACGTCTGCGCCCATGTCCGCTGGTGATTTTAACAGCACCAAGCTCATGATATCGCTTACGACACTAACGTAGGTTTTATTTTTCTTAACGGCGGCGATAACGTCAGTTAAATCTGTAACATCGCCTTCAACGCCGACATATTGGAATAACGCACCAAAGTAATCGCCAGATTTGGCGGTTTCAAAATCACCCACCACCACTTCCCAACCAAAGTATTTGGCACGAGTATTGATGACATCTAGCGTTTGTGGATAAACACGATCATCAACAAAAAACTGGTTTGATTTGCTTTTGCTCACACGCTTTGACATCGCCATGGCTTCTGCTGCGGCCGTGGCTTCGTCCAATAATGAGGCACCCGCCATCTCCAAACCCGTTAGATCAATACAAACTTGTTGGAAGTTAAGCAGTGCTTCTAGACGACCTTGCGCAATTTCAGCTTGATATGGGGTATAAGCGGTGTACCAGCCTGGGTTTTCAAGGACGTTACGCTGAATGACCGCAGGCATACGCACAGGCGAGTAACCTTGACCGATATAGCTTTTATTCACGGTGATATCGTCAGCCATCGTACGCAATTTGGCTAAGGCTGCATGCTCACTCATGGCCACTGGCAGGTCCAATTCTTTATGTAAACGTACGGGCTCAGGCACGGTATCGTTGATGAAGCTTGCCATATCTTTATAACCAACAGCGTCAAGCAAGTCAGCTTGTTTGCTGTCATTTGAGCCTAGGTGGCGATAGACAAATTCAGCTTCGTTGAATAGTCCTTGAAAGGTATCAAACGTGGGATTTTGAGAGATAGTCATGACAGTCCTTGGTTAAGGGAGTAATAAAAGGATTTACTAAAATAACGGTGTGATGCACTACACATAGTGCACAAACTGGTCCTGATCAAAACGAAATTGGGTATTGTAGACGCCATTGTCAGCACGCTCGCCGGCACCAATCATCATAACGATATGCTGATCGTCGTTTAAACCTAATAGACGTTTCATCGCTGGCTCATCAAAGCCGCCCATGGGACAGCTGTCGAACCCATGCGCTCGTAGTGCGAGCATCAGATTTTGGGCAGCAAGAGCGGTGTTATTGGTTGCCCAATTTTTGGTGTCTTCAAACGTATAGTAAGGCGATTTGATCGGCCCTTTGACCCGTCTGACCACTTGCGTCGCGCCCCATTTGGCTGCTGATATCACGTTGGCTGGACCACGTAAGAAGTCCATAGTAACGACTTTGGTGTAGTAGTCTTTGACCTTTTTGGGTACTGGCTTATCAGGATATTCACGTAAGATTTGCTGAGCGTGATCGTGCCAAATATCCGTACGAGCAATAACAGCGATTAAGCGCGCTGAGGTTTTCGCCGCGTTTTGATTCATGCAGTTTTTGACTGCCTGCTGACGACTTTCAGCACTATCAATCACATAAAACGCCCAAGGCTGTAGATTGCTAGAGTTGGGCGCTAGCATAGCCAGGCGCAGACAGTCGGCTAGGACATCATCCGGTATGGGCGTGTCCGTAAAACGACGTACTGAACGACGTGACTCTACCACCTCGCGAAACGCTTGTAGCTGCGGTGTGTCACTAGGCGTAGCAATACGGTCTTTATTGTCAGTGTTGGAGGTCATATGAGAATCCATGCTGGGGATTGAGTGATCAACTTGGGGCGTTATTGAGTACGTTTTTCAATCGCGCCTGACAAGTGACTAATACGAATAAACTGGCTAGTGGTTGTGAGCCAATAAGTTGGGCGATGACATTTGTTAGTAAACAGTACAGATACCGACTGGCGTCAGTATCTATAGTAATGAGATCTGTTATTTGGTTGATAAACAGCGGTATTGTAATGAAACACCGCCTTTAGGTTCGTAAGTTAAATTTGTAAGTTAAAGCTGCTATTACAGCTCGTTTTCGTACTCGTCAGCAGTCAGAAGGGCTTCGTAATCAGCGATGTTGTCAGGCTTCATTCTGAAAAACCAACCTTCGCCATATGGGTCAGAGTTAATGATTTCAGGATCATCTTCTAGCGCCTCGTTGATGGCAACCACTTCACCTGACAGCGGGGCATACACGTCAGAAGCTGCTTTTACCGATTCAACCACTGAGATTTCATCATCCACAGCGATGATGTCGCCCACGTCTGGTAATTCAACAAATACCACGTCACCCAATAAGTCCTGTGCATGGTCAGTGATACCCACCGTGATCGTACCGTCGTCTTCTAAGCGTAGCCATTCGTGGCTGGCGATATATTTTAATTCTGCTGGGATATTGCTCATGGTCTCTCTCCTAAACGATAGAGGTTAATTAACAAAAAATAGGGAACACTACAGCCAATCGAGGCTAATAATAGAATTTATAAAGCCTATGAGTCAAACTGCTGTTTGCCATTACGGACAAACGGTAGCTTAAGAACGCGCACATCAACGAACTTACCTTTACCGCGCAGATCAACTTGAACGCTGTCGTTATCTGACAAGCTGGCAGGTACACGGGCAATAGCAATTGAGTTTTTTAAGCTAGGGGAGAAGGTGCCACTGGTAATCACACCAGTTTGCTCGTTGTCAGTGCCTTGATTGATGGTCACCGTCATGCCTTCACGTAAGACGCCGCGCGTCGTTAGTAGTAAGCCGACTTGTTTCATGGCGGTATTGTCGTCTTTTGCTTGTTTGCGTTGGCTGACGAGAGCATCACGGCCAACAAAATCACGGTCATCTTTTAGCGCGAGTGTCCAGCCCATGTTGCATTCATAAGGGTTGATGGTCTCATCCATGTCATGACCGTAAAGGTTCATGCCTGCTTCCATACGCAAAGTATCGCGTGCGCCAAGGCCTGCAGGTTTGATGCCATTGGCTTTTAGTTGCTCAAAGAACGCTGGTGCATCATCGCCATGCATGATAACTTCGACACCATCTTCACCAGTATAACCAGTACGGGCAACGAACCAGTCTGTGCCTTCGATGTCTGTTAGATCAGCACCAACAAAAGGCTTAAGCGCGGCTAACGTATCGGCCCAGCTTGGTTTGGTCTGTGCTAACTTCTCAACCGCATTCGGTCCTTGAACGGCAATCATGGCAAGCTCTGGACGTTCAGTGATGGTAATATCGAAGTCTTTAGCGACTTTGTTAAACTGTGCCAAGTCTTTATCGCGAGTGGCAGCGTTAGAGACGATACGGTACTCGGTCTCATCTGCATTCATCAAATAGACGATTAAATCGTCAATGACACCGCCTTGCTCATTTAGCATCCCAGAGTAAAGCGCCTTACCAACCGTTTTTAACTTAGCAACATCATTGGCCAGTAGCTTTTGTAGCCACGCTTTGCTATCAGTGCCTTTGATATCGGTCACGACCATGTGTGAGACATCAAACATGCCGGCATCGGTACGAACGGCTTCATGCTCTTCAATTTGTGAGCCATAATGAATCGGCAGCTCCCAGCCAGAAAAATCCACCAGTTTGCCCTCACTGTCGACGTGAGACTGATACAAGGGGGTGCGTTGGGGTGTGGGATTTTGAGCGCTTTGAGAGATGGTATCTTGAGAGTTGGTAGCTTGAATATCAGTCATAACAAATCCTTATGTGTACATCAGTTGTACTCAGTAAAAGTACATGGGCTGATGCGCATTATCATAGTAGCGAGAAGCAACATTGCAGGGTGCAAATATTACCTCAAAGGGTGGCACAGAAAATAAAGATGAAGCCGTCAGCCAAACAGACGCTGAACGCCCGTTTAAGCAAAAGCCCTATCTGTCCTGTGACCTGAGATTTTCAATACGAACCATCATGTGTGGGTATTTATATGAACCCTAAAGTTGATGATAGCGTATTTTCTCCCCTTCGGTGGGTAAGACGTCGTCCGTTCTTACCGCTCTCCAGATTTGTTATGCCTTATGTTTGTGGGTCATGTGCGATTGATAGCACACTACTAAACCATAATGACATGTGTTTTTCAGTCCTTTTACCTGAGCGATTGGCAGGGTAGATGCGCCTTCGGTGGTCATGTAGCAATGATATACGTCGTATTACCGATGCGGTGGGATACGGTATATATGCTCACAAACTCTCTCCTGAAAAACGCTTTTATTATGAAAGGTTCAAGATGCTTTTACAAGCCATCAACGACATTAAAATAGATAATTTTGGCAAAAATGACTTTTTGTGAGAATAATGGGTCAAAGTACAGAAAGGACAAGTACTTTTATTTTTAGAGTGTGGCATAAGTTTTAAAGCAAAACACCATCGCAAAACCTAAAGCCCTTACTGATATTTGCCCAAATGTGCTAACCTATGACCATACATAGTTTCTGATAGGGTGCTTTTATGCATTGTGATATTTATAAATTTCCCAAACACGACGATATGTATGTCTATATTGCGCGTCCTGATTATCCCGACGACACCGACGAGATTAAGGATTGGCTGGGTGTTTTGCCAAAAGATTTCCGTGCAGGCTTAGGTCGTAGCAAGTTTGTCATGCATCTAGATTTGGCAACCACGCCAACGCTTGCTCGTGTCGATAAAGCCGAGGTACTAAAAAAGCTACAGTCTCAAGGATACTTTGTCCAAATGCCGCCGCAAGACGTCATGCGTCGTCAAGCAGAATTACGTGCCCGCGAAGCACAAGACAATATTTACGATTAATGCTCGTTTTTTGCGAGCTGATTATAAGTCCCTTCTTTCACAAGTAAGGGATCAAACGTCTACGAAACATTTAGTCACATGCATTTCACTAGAAGGTCGTGATAAACTAGCGGCCTATTAAGTGGGCATATTGATGGGGTGTTCGGTCTTATTTACAGATCTGTCAGAACGTCTCATACCGTATTTAGTACAGAAATGTGTCGCACCATTTTTAAACGCAGGTAATAAAACACGCATGGACTGGTTAAAAAGTATCTTACACAGCTTACCACTGGAAGCCATCAGTGACATTCTCGGCGAAATTGTTATTTGGTGGGGGCAGCTGGTAAAAGACGTGCCACCCGCCGACTTACCAATGTATGCGTATCTTGGTGGTGTCATTATCGTGCTGGTGTTGTGGTTGTTGGTCGCTCGTATGCTACCGCGTCCGCTCGGCGGTATGAGTTGGATGGTACTGTTTGCGGTATTGTTAGCGCCAGGTACTGCTATTGGTGACCCTAGTGTGATTGCCCCAGCCAGTATTGGGGTGGTTTATGCGATCATGATGAAAGACACGGCAGGCGCGATTACTCATATGTTACCTATATTAGTGGTGCTAGTGGTAGGCTTGTTTGTTGGTTTTATTTGGCAGCTTATTCGCGGTGCATTTGAGTCAAGTTTAGACAAAGCTCGCAGTCGTACGGCAGAAGATACGCAAGCAACGATGCAGCTGACTACGGGCAATTATTTGACAGAAAATGCGACTTTACCTGAACAAGTGGATGTCACGCAGCAAGCTAATAAGTCTTCTTTGGCGGCTAAGACCGAAACAGACGTCAGCTTAACCAAAGCCAAAGACAGCACCTTGGCTAAAAAACCTAATGTCGAAAAATCTGATAAGCTATAAAGTGAGACAGCGCCTTTAGCCACTTGCTCTTAAATAATAAAAAAAACTGTCTGATAGATAGAGTCTATTAAATAAATTTAATAAATAAAAAAGACACCAAGCGTGTCTTTTTTTGTGTGAGATCATTTACTAATAAGAGATGAAATGAGCAGTTGACAGCTTTCAGAAGTGGATCGCATGTCTGAATAACTGCGAACGCATGAGTATTTTGGCAATGGGCAAGGCTGTGCTAATCTAAATGTTTACGTATCCGCCGTTTATGACCTTTAAACGTTTTAAGGTATAACAATAACTGAGACTTGATTATGACTGATAACCCTAAAAAAAGCTTTACTGGTACCCAAAACTATATTGCCACTGACGACTTGCAGCTCGCGGTCAATGCGGCGATGACGCTACAAAAGCCCTTGCTGATTAAAGGGGAGCCAGGTACTGGCAAGACTTTACTGGCAGAAGAGGTGGCGGAGAGTTTAGGTATGCCGCTGATTACTTGGCATATTAAATCGACGACCAAAGCCGAGCAGGGGCTGTATGAGTATGATGCGGTATCGCGCTTGCGTGATTCGCAACTGGGGGATGACAAGGTTTATGAGATTGGAAACTATATCAAGCCCGGCAAACTGTGGGATGCGTTTACCAGTAAAGAGCGAAGTGTGCTATTGATTGATGAAATTGATAAAGCGGATATCGAGTTCCCAAATGATTTGCTACATGAACTTGATAAGATGTCTTTTTATGTTTACGAGACAGGCGAGACCATCACCGCTGAGCAGCGCCCCGTGGTTATTATCACCTCAAACAATGAAAAAGAGTTGCCAGATGCGTTCTTGCGTCGCTGTTTTTTTCACTATATTGACTTTCCTGAAGCAGAAACCATGCGCCAAATCATTGAGGTGCATTTCCCTAATATTCAAGAAAAGCTGGTCAATGATGCGCTGGATATCTTTTATAAGCTGCGCGGTGTTCAAGGACTCAAAAAGCCACCGTCAACTTCAGAATTGGTCGATTGGTTAACGTTGTTGCTGGCCGATGATATGGCCCAAGCAGAATTAGAAGAAAATCTGCGCGGTGAAAAATCTATTCCGCCGTTGTACGGCGCCCTGCTCAAAAACGAAGCCGATGTGAGCTTATTGCAGCGTTTTGCCAATATGATGCGTCGTTAAGCAGATATGAGCAGCGACATTAGGATAGAACCACTGCAAACGTCCAAATTGTAACCATATCAGCCAATAAGTGATGCGACTCTTATGTTTATCAAACTATTTTATACCCTGCGTACTTATGGCGTGCCCGTCAGTACGCGTGAACTGCTCGATCTAAATGCCGCGCTAGATCAAGGGCTGATGATGCAGCCGCATCCTGAAAACCCAGAGCTGTCGACCTTTGCTAGCCGAGAGGACATGTATCGTCTGATACGTCTGTGTATGGTCAAAGACGAGCGTCATTTTGATAAGTTTGATCGCGCGATGGCAGACTATTTTGAGGGCGTCGATAGTCTCGATATGGACGAGCTATTGGCGAAGCTGACCGATGTGCCAAAAGAGTGGCTAGATCTAAAACTAGATCCAAAAAACTTGACCGAAGAACAACGGCGACTGCTAAAAAAATACGGCTCACTTGAAGAATTGATGAAAGCGCTTGAGGAGCGCTTAAAAGAGCAAAAAGAGCGTCATCAAGGAGGCAGTAAGTGGGTCGGGACAGGCGGCACGTCACCGTTTGGTGCTTACGGCGATCATCCAGAAGGGGTACGCGTCGGTGGTGAGTCTCGTAAGCGCAGCGCTGCAAAAGTTTGGGAGCAGCGTAAATACCGTAATCTCGATGACGACCATCAGCTTGGCACGCGCCAAATTCAGATGGCACTGCGTAATCTGCGACAGTTTGCCCGTACAGGCAGCGCCGATGAGCTTGATATTCATGAGACCATCAAGCGCACTGCCAAAAAAGGGGTGCTGGATATCTCTATGCAGGCGGAACGTCGTAACCGCGTCAAAGTTTTGATGCTGTTTGATGTTGGTGGGAGTATGGATATCCATGTTGAGGCGCTTGAAAAGCTGTTTTCTGCCGCGAAAAATGAGTTTAAAACCCTAGAGTTTTTTTACTTTCATAATTGTCTGTATGACTATGTGTGGCAGGACAATAACCGTCGCCATAGCGCACCGATGCCCACTTATGAGCTGCTCAATAAGTATGGCCGAGAGTATCGCGTCATCTTCGTGGGTGACGCCTCCATGTCACCGTATGAGCTCATGACAGTAGGCGGTAGTGTTGAGTACATGAATAATGAAGCGGGTATCGTGTGGCTCAAGCGAGTACTGAATCATTTCGATAAAGTGGCGTGGCTCAATCCTGAAAACCCCGCCTATTGGCAATATACGCAAACCATTGTTGAGATAAAAAAGTTGTTTGAAAATAAAATGTATCCCATGACATTGCATGGCGTGGAAGAAATGACCAGCTATTTAGCGCGATAATTTTGATGTTTGGCCTACATAGTAGCGCTTATTAATACTGATGGATTATTTAATAAAGCAGCCGCTGAGAGATCTCAGCGGCTGTCTTTTTGTCTAAAGACGTCCAATTTATAGTCATTACCATTGGTGCGCTCAGTAAAATGTGTTAACATTCATTTTAAATGAATGTTATGGTAATATTTTGACTGGTGACGCTAAGAGACTTTTGCTTAAAAGAGTCTGCTCAAAACAATTTGCTAAAAAGAGTTTGATGCCAAGCGTCTGTAAAGTCTATCTAGTGACCGTTGCTTATTTAAACCCCTCATTTTCTGTTCTTTAACTCTCAATTTGTTCAATGACTAAGAGAAACAACATGGCCTCACCACAAACGTTAGAAATCGTAAAAGCTACTGTCCCCGTACTCGAGGAGCATGGAACGGCAATCACCACCGTGTTTTATAAAAACATGTTTGAAGCGCACCCCGAACTGTTGGACATATTCAATGAAACCAATCAAAAATTAGGCCGCCAACAGACCGCATTAGCGATGACGGTGCTAGCCGCAGCCAAGCATTTGGATAAATTGGCCACGCTATTGCCGCAGGTGACCCAAATCAGTCACAAGCATCGGGCTTTACAAATCTTGCCTGAGCACTATCCTATCGTTGGTAAGCATTTGATCGGGGCGATAAAAGAAGTACTGGGGTCGGCTGCGACTGATGACATTATTAACGCTTGGACCGAAGCTTACGATGAAATTGCCTCGGTATTTATTCAGATTGAGCATGGTATGTATGAAGAGGCGATGTGGCAGGGTTTTGCTCCCTTTACCATCACTGAAAAAAGGGCCGCGGCCACAGATATCGCCGCTTTCACCGTTGAGCCCGTCAATGATCGTTCAAAGAAGGCTCAAGACATCGATTTAAGCAAACTAAATTTGACAGCTGGTCAATACATCACCGTCAAAACAGACCCAAAAGACAGTGACCATATTGCCCTACGTCATTATTCTTTGTACTCGGCGAGTAGTGAAAAAGGCATCCAGTTTGCAGTAAGACGTGACAACCGTAATGAGCATCACGGCTTGGTGTCCAATTATCTGCATGACCATTTAGAGATTGGTGATACGGTTTTGCTGTCAGCGCCTGCAGGTGACTTTGCTCTGAATCAAAATCTGGTACAACAAAACGAGATCCCACTAGTGCTGATGAGCGCGGGTGTCGGTGTCACCCCTGTGTTGTCCATGCTAGAGGCCCAAGTGTCAGCCAATCCAAAACGCCCAATCATCTGGGTGTATGCTTGTCAGAATAAAGCGCATCACGCCTTTGCTGCTGAGGTAAATCAGTTATTGGAAATGGCTGCAACCGTAGAGACGCACCTGTTTTACTTTGACTCTGGGCAAATATTGGATGAGGCGTGGCTTGCTAAATTGCCTAAGCCTGCTGATATTTATGTCTGTGGTTCGATGCCGTTTATGGAGAGTATGATTGATGGGCTAATGGCATTAGATCATGGCGTTGATAGCGTCCATTATGAACCATTCGGTCCTAAAATGAGCTTAGGGGGCTAGTTTTAACCCTCGTTTTCAGAAATAGGTTTAAAAAAGTACTTAGCGTTAAAGTCATGCTAAGTGCTTTTTTAGAGGCAATGAATAGGGATTTGTTGTACACGCAGGGCGCTCTGGTGTAGAAGTTGGAAAATCTTCTAAAAGCGTTAAAATCAAACTACTTTGCCTTTTTTTCAACCAATCCAATCATCACACCCATCTCTTTTTTATCATGTTTGTCGATACTGGGCGCATATAACGCCGAAGCAATCCCGCCATCTAAAAATAAAGCATTCGGACAGTCCAACTCATTTTTGAATAAGGTGGCAAATTGATAAAATGTCACAGGTACCTCACTATTGGCAAATTTTATGCGGCCATCATGGCAAACGCCTACCGCGTTACGGATTTTGAGTGAGGTACTATCAGGATTGAACTGGGGATGGATCTCGTCATTGATGACCAGCATCGGACCAGACTGGGTGGCATACCAAGGCTTTGCGTCATCACTTTTTAGCCGGTCACCTAAAGCACGGCTTTCTGTAATTTGCACGTTGCCAGATTTATCCCACCAGAACACGCCATTGGGCAGTAGATGAAAATTTCCGCCGCCTTCTTTGAGGTTTAAAGCGCGCTTTTCTTCACCCTCAATAACGGTATAGCCAATCGGTGCATAAGTGTCATTGTACATACCGGCATTCATGGCAAATTTAAGCGCTTGATTTGCTGGTAACGTCGTTAGTAATGTGTCAAAGGTCAGTAGGGGTTGCGTACTATCAGGCTGTTGCCAAAATAACTGTAAAGCATAGCGATCCCTAGTCAACGCTTCAGCTTTAACGCTACAAGTGTTATAAGCAAAGGGGGCGTCTTCGGACTGACAAGACCAATTCTGTGGGTCACTGGCAGAGTCGTTATTACTTATTGGCTGGCAAGCACTGACACTTAGGACACTTAGCAAGAGTAGGGCGGTGGCCCATAACGGTAAGGAAGGAGCAAAACTTGGCATCGATCGTGAGTCTTTTAAAGGTTGGAAGGAAAGGTAAATAATCTTAACGGACAGCGTTTTAATCGCAGAATTTTACTCACTGCTATGCGGAAAGTCACGAAAGGTATTATTGACGTTACCGATTAACCTGCCACCATCAACGATGTCATCCAAGCTGCCAGGGCTTTGTTCTGTTGGCGCACTGGTCTCTTTACCTTTATCGCGTGAGTCTTTGTTGTAAGCAATCAGCGCATCATTATTCGCTAAGAAGCTATCAGGATTTGCCATGACCCACATCTGGTTAAACACATCCGCACGGGCACTCTGATCGAGTAATGCCTCTTTGTCAGTAAAATAAAAGTACTTCGATAACAACTTTATCTGCCCGTCATCTAAACGACGGGCAATATGATAAGGCTGCAATTGGCTTGGGTGTTGTAGACCCACGGCACCAACGATACTGGCAAGCGATTTGAGCGTGTTTTTATGGAAGCTTGCGACTCGCTCCGCTTTACTTGGGACGTCCAATGCTTTTTGGCGATAGGGATCTTGGGTGGCGACGCCTGTCGGACAAGTGTTGGTATGACAAGAGCGCGACTGAATACACCCAACGGCAAACATAAAACCGCGCGCTGAGTTGCACCAGTCTGCACCCAAGGCAATCATACGAGCGATATCAAAACCAGAGACGATTTTGCCGCTTACGCCAAGCTTAATTTTGTCACGAATACCTGCGCCGACCAACGTATTGTGTACCAATAAAAACCCTTCCACCATTGGCATGCCGACGTTATCCATAAACTCAACAGGGGCGGCGCCCGTACCACCTTCTGCACCATCGATGACGATGAAGTCAGGGTAGTTGTCGGTCTCTATCATCGCTTTAACAATCGCCATAAACTGCCAAGGTTGTCCCACACATAGCTTGAAGCCCACTGGTTTTCCGCCTGATAATTCACGTAACTGCTGCCAAAAGGCGACAAGCTCGCGTGGGGTGCTAAAAGCTGTATGGGATGATGGCGAGATGCAGTCTTGTCCCATGGGCACATGACGCGTTTCGGCGATTTCTTGGGTAATTTTCTCGGCTGGTAGCACGCCGCCTTTACCAGGTTTTGCCCCTTGGGACAGTTTGATTTCGATCATTTTAACTTGGGGGTCGACCGATTTTTCGGCAAAGGCCTGAGGGTCAAAGTTACCATGCTCATCACGACAACCAAAATATCCGGTACCCAGCTCCCAAATCAAATCGCCACCGAACTTGCGGTGATAAGAGCTGATAGCACCTTCGCCTGTATCGTGGGTAAAGCCGCCAATTTTTGCGCCTTGATTGAGCGCCATAATGGCATTGGCAGATAAGCTACCAAAGCTCATCGCTGAGATATTAAACACTGACATGTCATGCGGCTGCTGACAACGCTCGCCACCAACCGTGATGCGAAAGTCTTTATTTTTTAGAGGCTGACTGATCGCTGACTGTAAAAACCACTCTTTGCCTTGTGTGTATAAATTATCTAATGTACCAAAGGCATTGGTGTCACTGACATTTTTAGCCCGCTGGTAGACAAGGGCGCGTTGCTGGCGTGAAAACGGCACTTGCTCTTTGTCGTTTTCTAACAAGTACTGGCGAATCTCTGGGCGAAAGTCCTCGAGCACGTAACGAATGTGTCCGGCAACGGGATAATTGCTCAAGATAGAATGCTTGGATTGAATCAAGTCATATATGCCCAGTGCGACCCCGAAACCACCAATAATAATTAGCCACCAGTTAGTGAGTAATAGACCGGCCAATAGGATCAATATGGCAGCACCAAAAGTACTAAAGCGCAGTAATAAACCGACCACATAAGGCAAACTGGCTTTGGGTTCAGGATTTAGATTGGTACGAGATTGGGGCATAACAACACTCAACAGGCATATACAAACATTAAAAAAGGCGAAGATCACTGAAGTAGAAAGACGGCTAAAGAGGACTCTACCACTATCAAATGCCAGTAAGCGTCCAGAAGTATCGTCTACATCCTCTATATATGATATCACTGCCTAGAATTAATTGGGTAACAGTGTGCTAAAGTAATTCAGGTAGATGGCATATATGCTGAGACTGACCGTCTGCTGCACCTTTTGAGTTTACCTAATAGCTCAAATTTAGCCAGTTCAAATTATCCGATTAATGAGAATAAAAATAGCCTAAGTAAACTTATCACTCATCCCACAATCGATAGTCAGATTTTAGCTGATATTGAACCCATTGATGCCGTGCAATTGACGTATGGGATAAAGATTTTGAGCTAAGGACGTATCTTTAATCCCCGTTACCAATCTTTTCAGCCAACGCCTGCAATTTTGGCACAATCATCAAAGCATAGTCATCCGCGTCCCAGTTGGCACTCGGGACACTGGCATTGATTGAGTAAGCGTATTGCCCAGTTGCAACATCATATACGCCAACAGCGACGGCCAATATATCAGTAGAAAACTCACCGTCAGAGACGGTATAACCATACTTTTTATAGTGTTCTACTGCCTGTTCTAAGGCGGTTTGCGCGCTATGAAACGTGTCTTTAGGTAAATGCTCTTGTAGATTGTTACTAATCATAGCCTGTCTTGTCGCTGAGCTGACAGCATAAAACGCGCGGCCAATAGCAGTGTATGCCACGGGCACTGCTGAGCCAACTTGTAGATTAACGGACAAACGAGCAGGGCTGCGACAACAGGCGTGATAGCGCATTTCTCCTTCGACCTCAGTGGCTAAATTCACTGACACCTCATTTTCGCTGGCGAATTGTCGTAATAATGGCGCTGCAGCAGCGATCATATCATGACGACTCCACGCAGTAGCGCTGAGCCTTACTGCACTACTGCCCAATTGATAGTGTCCGTGTTCCGTGGTACGCAAAAACCCAAGCGTGGTTAAGGTATGGATGAGACGGGTGATGGTCGCTTTTGGCAATTGAGTCATTTGACACAACTGCTGATGGGTAAGCCGCTCGTGATGCTCAAAAGCGGCAAGCAATGTCAGTCCGCGACCAAGCGCTGTCACAAACTGCCGGTCATTGTCGTTTTTGCTTTGGCTAAGCGTACTGTTTATTCGATCCAGTAGAGGAATGGCTGTGGATAAGGGTTTTGTCATTTTATACTCATATTTTTTTGATAAAGGTTTACAGCGTGGCTTAATTTTGCTTAAATAGTTTATATTATGAAACTAAGTTTCGCACAGCGGAATTACAAAGTCAATAACTTGCTAAATCAATTTATGACATTTATCACTACTCGTCAGTCAGGATGACTGATATCAAGGAGAGACACATGGCAACATCGACCAACCCTCGTTTTAACTGGGAAGACCCTTTTTTATTACGCAACCAGCTCACTGACGAAGAGCGTATGGTGACGGACAGTGCTCAGCAATTTTTTCAAAAAGAGCTGATGCCGGGCATTATCAATGCCAATCGCAATGAGCACTTTGATCGCAATATCATGCGTCAAATGGGTGAGATGGGCCTGCTTGGGGTGACGATTGATGGCTACGGCTGTGCTGGTTTGTCAAGTGTTGCCTATGGTCTGATTGCCAAAGAGGTAGAAGCGGTCGATTCGGGCTACCGCTCAGCGATGAGTGTGCAATCGAGCCTCGTGATGCACCCTATTTGGGCATACGGTACAGAAGAACAAAGAGAAAAATACTTGCCGAAGCTTGCCACGGGTGAATACGTTGGCTGCTTTGGTTTGACAGAGCCAGACTCTGGTTCAGATCCGTCATCGATGTCGACTCGTGCGCGGGCAGTCGATGGGGGTTATGAGCTAACTGGTAATAAAATGTGGATTACCAATAGCCCTATCGCTGATGTGTTTGTCGTTTGGGCCAAAGATGATGCAGGGGACATTCGCGGTTTTGTGTTAGACAAAGGCATGAAAGGGCTGTCTGCGCCAAAAATTGAAGGCAAGTTCTCACTACGGGCCTCAGTCACGGGTGAGATCGTCATGGATAAAGTGTTTGTCCCTGAAGCCAATGCCTTCCCAGATATTCGTGGTCTAAAAGGTCCTTTTGGCTGCTTAAATAAAGCCCGTTATGGTATCGCTTGGGGTTCGATGGGTGCGGCTGAGTTCTGCTGGAAAGCGGCGCGTCAGTACACGCTAGATCGTAAGCAGTTTGGTCGTCCGCTGGCCGCAACACAGCTGGTGCAGTTGAAGCTGGCCAATATGCAAACAGAGATCACTTTAGGTCTACAAGCCGCGCTACGTGTCGGTCGTCTGATGGATGAGGACAACGCTGCTCCTGAGATGATCTCTATGATTAAGCGTAATAACTGTGGTAAAGCACTTGAGATCGCTCGTATCGCTCGTGATATGCATGGTGGTAATGGTATCTCTGATGAGTTCCATATCATCCGTCATGTCATGAACTTAGAAGCCGTTAATACCTATGAAGGTACACATGATATTCATGCCCTTATCCTAGGTCGTGCACAGACAGGCATTCAAGCATTCTTTTAAGTGTTTTTATAGTCAGTTGAAAATAAAATCAATACGTTAATATCATCGTGCGAATGGGATGAATTTTTCTGGCTTGCTGTTCGCCAGCGTGACAGAGGCTACAAAAAAATCATCCCATTCACTCTGTATCGGTTTTCAATAGAATGGCCAAAAATGTTTAACACAGAGATGCTTCACTGCGTACGTTGCGGCTTGGACTTTTGTGAAAAAGAGCATCAATAGTAGCGTACGTTTTTAGTTGTTATTCATCATCTAACTGCTTAGGGGCTAAATGATGAATAACAGTTTTATTATTAGAAAATCAAAAAAACAGGTTAAAAAATAAGGGACTCTTATGACTGATATGCCAAAAGGCGCGTTGAATGGTGTCAAAGTGCTCGACTTATCGAGAGTGTTGGCAGGCCCTTCTTGCACGCAGGTGCTTGCGGATCTTGGGGCAGAAGTCATCAAAGTTGAGCGTCCTGGCATTGGTGATGAAACCCGTCACTGGGCACCGCCAAAGTTCAGCGATGACACGTCCGCTTATTATGCCACCATCAATCGCAATAAAAAATCGCTCACCGTAGACATTACTACGCCAGCGGGACAAGCCATTATCAAACAGCTTGCCATTGATAGCGATATTCTAGTAGAAAACTTTAAGGTCGGCGGGCTTAAAAAATACGGCTTAGACTACGACAGCCTAAAACAAGACAATCCGCGTCTGATTTATGCGTCTTTAACAGGATTTGGGCAAACAGGGCCAGATGCCAAGCGCCCCGGTTATGATTATATTATCCAAGGTCTGTCAGGGCTGATGAGTATCACGGGTCCCAGCGATGGCGAACCACACAAGGTCGGTGTGGCAGTCGTTGATTTATTTGCAGGCTTACAGCTGACCATTGGTATCCAAGCGGCGTTATTGGCCCGTCAAAATACAGGACTGGGACAACACGTGGATGTGGCACTGCTCGATAGTGCGCTTGCCATGTTGGCAAACGTCGGTATGAACCATCTGGCGTCAGAAAAAGTACCACCAAGACTGGGTAATCAACATCCAAATATCGTGCCTTATCAAGTATTTAGCGCTAAAGGGCAAGCGCACTTTATTTTAGCTTGTGGCAATGACAGCCAGTTTGCCAAACTATGCGATGTCCTCTCAGTCGATTGGCACACTGACGAGCGTTTTATGACCAATCCTGCCCGCGTTGCTCATCGGGAGCTTCTGTGTGATGCGCTGACCAAGCAATTCGCTCAGCGTCCACGCGCACACTGGTTAGAGGTTTTAGAGCAGGCAGGTATTCCGTGCGGGGCGATTCATAATATCGCTGAAGCCCTGTCCATGCCGCAAGCGCTGGCCCGTGAGATGATTGTTGATTTTGCAGCGCTTGGCAGTCCTGTACGCGCACTTGGCAATCCGATCAAACTATCCGCTTCACCTATAAGCTATCGCTCGCCGCCACCCAAGTTGAGTGAGCATACCGATAGTACCTTGGCTACGCTCGGTTACGATAATGATATGATCGCCAAACTCAAAGCCGATGGAATTGTTTAGTAGACCTCTTGCAAAAGTCATAGTCTAAGCTCGGAATTAATGATACCAGCAAACAGCTTCATTCTAAGATCATAGCGCTGACGACGGTTGCGATATTTATGAGCCACGATTTTGAACAACTTGATTAAGCCTATTTTGTGCTCAACCACAATACGGAACTTTGCCAGATAGTGATTGGCCTGTTTGCATATCTCCAATAACTGACCACCACGAGGTTTCTTAAATGGTGTGAAGGTTTGCTTATGTAGATTTGCTATACCCTGATAACCACTGTCTGCTAGATAGTTAGTATTCTCAGGCAACCAATCAGGACAAGTATCTTTATACAGCTTAAAATCGTGGATTGACCCTTTGCAGGTTTGTACATCAAGTATCAACCCTGTTTGCCAATGAACGATAACCTGCGCTTTCAAGGTGTGTTGTTTTTTCTTACCGCTGTAGTAGTCGCTTTGGTTTTTTTTGGACGCTCAATAGGGGTTTCGGTGGCATCAACAATGACGACGCTCCAATTGATGTCATCATCGACGCGACTAGGGAGCTTTTTGGGCAATTCAAACTTGCCAGAGTCAATCAGGATGTCTTCTACTTTACGAATGATACGGCTAGCAGAAGACTCATGAATACCAAAGTCCATACTGATATGATAAAGCGTGCGGTATTCACGCCAATAAGTCAGGGCTAGTAGTATCTGCTCCTTAAGACTGAGCACACTTGGTCTGCCTGATTTGGTCTTAGATGCTTCATGCTCTTGCATGGCATCAAGCATGTCATAAAAGGTGGCTTTATGAATGCCAGTATAGCGTTTAAAACCAGCGTCACTTTGTTTGAGTAGCTTATCTATGTTTGGCATGGTTCCTAAAAAGTTATGAGTGTCTTCTTATTTTAATTCCCTTTGCTACTTTTGCAAGAGGTCTAGTGAAGTGTTTAAAAGAAGCGCAACATTAACCCCTTTATCTTAATGAGCGCTAAAGCCCAAACGTTGCTCAATTTGCTCAGCCAACTCAATCAGCACGGCACTGACTTCAGCCCGCTTTGCTTCGTACTCTCCTTGCAAAAAACTGACTGCCATACCAGCGACGGCAGTGCCTGAAGCATTACGGATATAAGTGCCTAAGCAGTACATACCATCGCGCAGTTGCCCATCATCGAGTGACACTCGACTTTCATGTATCGCTGCAAGCTCGATGGATAAATCTGTAAAATTACTGACGCCATGTTGTGTCATGGGCGTCGGAAACCTCTCTTTATACAATAACTTTATGCTGTCCATAGACATGGTTGACAGCATGGCTTTACCTGTCGCAGAAAATACGGCAGGTACTCGAACCCCTGCTCGAAAGGTAAAGCCGAGCGGGGCGGGTGACTCATGACAGGCCAAAAACACCACTTCCCCCAGATCCAGCTTAGACAAGGTGACCGTGTGCTGAAGTAGGACTGGGTACTGTACGATAAGGTCTTTAAACAACTGTACAACGCCTTGCTGCTGCTCATATTTGCCTGCCCAATACATCAAATAAGAGCCTAGATGAAAGCGACTGTCCGTATCTTTATAGATGACATGTTTGTTCAGTAAGCTTTGCAAAATATTATGGGTTGAGCTACGAGGAAGCGCCAACTCTTTAGCGATATGAGCAGCAGTAAGAGGGTGAGGACTGTCTGTAATCAAATCCAAAATTTGAAACGTTTTGTCCAACGCAGGGACAGCGGTCGAGCTCATAAGTAACCTATCAAAGTTAATAAAATCAATATTGTATAAAAATGTCGCGATAAATAATCATGAAAATGCGAATAAGGGTTGCAAACCAGAAGCGATCATTCCTATAATGATGTCTCATATATAGAATACTTGTTCAGTATATTGAACAAGTATGAAAGTATCAATAATTATTTGACAAACCTATTATATCCATTCTTATAAATATTTACCCTCAAATGACAAGGAGCGTCAAAATGTCACAGTCTACGCTACAGTTATCGAATCCTGATCTACTCAAACAATCCTGTCTCATCAAAGATGGTTGGCATGCGGCCAGTGATGAAGCCACCCTTGAGGTCAATAATCCCTTTAACGGTGAACTTATTGGTACGGTGCCAAGTCTCACTACCAAAGATGTGAATGACGCAGTTGCCTACTCGCATGAAGTACAAACCGCTTGGGCGGCCAAAACTGCGCAAGAGCGTGCAGATCTGTTGCAAAAATGGGCAGATCTCATCGATGCCAATAAAGAAGATCTTGCTATTATCATGACGGCTGAGCAAGGTAAGCCTTTAACCGAATCACGTGGTGAAGTTGGCTATGCCAATAGCTTTATTCGTTGGTTTGCAGAAGAAGGCAAGCGTGTCTATGGCGATGTCATCCCTGCGAACAAGTCACAACTGCGCCATGTCATCCTAAAACAACCCGTTGGCGTTTGCGCAGCTATCACCCCATGGAACTTTCCAGCGGCAATGATTACGAGAAAGGCGGCGCCTGCATTGGCGGCAGGCTGTACGATGATCATCAAACCTGCGACCGAAACCCCATTTTCTGCTCTAGCATTAGGCGTATTGGCTGAGCAAGCGGGCATTCCAGCAGGTGTGATCCAAGTGGTCACTGGCAAAGCATCAACCATCGGCGACATTTTAACGGGTGATGCACGTATTCATAAGCTATCGTTTACTGGCTCTACTGAAGTCGGTCGAACGCTTATGGCTCAATGTGCGCCAACCATTAAGAAGTTATCACTAGAGCTTGGTGGTAACGCGCCATTTATCGTCTTTGATGATGCCGATTTAGAGGCAGCGGCGGATGGCTTAATCGCCTCTAAATACCGCAATGCTGGGCAAACCTGTGTTTGCGCCAACCGCATCTATGTGCAAGACAGCATTAAAGATCAATTTTTAGACGTGTTCGTTAAAAAAGTGGCTGAGCTTAATGTTGGCAATGGTATGGATGACGGCATCGATATCGGCCCTCTTATTAATCAAAAAGCCTTAGAAAAAGTACAAGCACTGCTAAAAGATGCGCTAGATAAAGGGGCAACGCTCATCGCTGGTGGCAGCACGAATAACGCCTCAGAGCTGACCTACAATCCGACTGTGATTACAGATATTAGCCACGATATGGACATTGCCTCTGAGGAAATCTTTGGTCCTATCGCGACCATCTTTACCTTCAAAGACGAAGCAGAGGTCATCCGTCAAGCCAACGACACGATCTATGGTTTGGCCGCGTATTTTTACAGTGGGGATTATGCACGCTCATGGCGCGTGACCGAAGGACTTGAGTACGGCATCATCGGCCATAATACGGGCTTGATCTCTACGGAAGTTGCGCCATTTGGCGGCGTGAAGCAGTCAGGCTTTGGCCGTGAAGGCTCAAAATACGGTATTGAAGAGTATGTGGTGACCAAATACTGGTGCTCTGATATCAGTTAATAGTGTCGATAAACGATTCATTATTAGTAAGACATTTTAGGCATCTTTGGGGTTTTACGACAAACGAATCCCATTCGCGGTCTAGTACATATCCAATAAACCAGCAGTCAACCGCCAATCAACTAATGGCACTTATGTTACCAATAAAGAAAAGGACATTCTTATGACAATGACCAATCAATCACTACTAGAGCGCCGCAAAGCGGTATTACCAACAGGACTTGGTGTGGCCTTTCCTATCTTTGCAGAAAAAGCAAAGAACTCAGAAGTATGGGATATTGAAGGCAATCGCTATATCGATTTTGTCGGCGGCATCTCAGTATTAAACACGGGGCACAGCCATCCAAAAATCACTCAGCGCGTGCACGAGCAGCTAGACAAATTTACGCATACTGCTGCCCAGATGATCAACTATGAGTGCTATGTTGATTTGGCTGAGAAACTGTGCGAAAAAGCCCCTATCAGCGGTGACACAAAGGCTTTCTTTTTGACCACGGGGGCAGAAGCCGTCGAAAACTGCATTAAGATTGCTCGTGCTAAAACGGGGCGTCCAGGGGTGATCTCTTTCGTTGGTGGCTGGCATGGCCGCACCTTAATGTGCATGAGTCTCACGGGCAAAGTACTGCCTTACAAAAAGAATTTTGGTCCTATGCCAGGCCCTGTGTTTCATGCCCTGTTCCCTGCTGAAGAGTTAAATGTCACAGAAGCACAAGCCCTACATAGCCTTGAGATGATTTTCCAAGCAGATATCGACCCTAGTGAAGTGGCGGCAATGATCATAGAGCCAGTACAGGGTGAGGGCGGCTTTCACCAAGTAACCCCATCATTTGCCAAAGCGTTACGCGATATCTGTGATATGCACGGCATCGTTCTTATTTTTGATGAAGTACAGTGTGGTTTTGCCAGAACAGGTACGCTGTTTGCGAGTGAGCAGTTGGGCGTTGAGCCGGATCTGATGACCAGTGCCAAGAGTTTGGCGGGTGGTTATCCTATCTCGGCAGTTATTGGTCGCGCTGAGATTATGGACGCGCCGCAAGTGGGCGGTTTGGGTGGTACTTATGCTGGTAACCCATTGGCGTGTGTGGCTGCGCTTGCCGTCATAGAAGTGATCGAAGAAGAAAATCTGCTTGAGCGCAGTGTTGAGATTGGCGACAAAATTGAGGCGTTCTTAAAAGGTCTCAATCTAAGCAGTATCGGTAATATTCGTCACAAAGGCGCTATGTTAGCGTTCGATTTGATCGATAGTGAAGGCAGACCCGATACCGTGGCAACTGCTAACCTAAAAGCAAAATCATTTGAGCAAGGTTTGCTATTAGCGTCTTGCGGAATGTATGGCAATGCGATACGTGTGATGGTGCCACTGACCGTTGAAGACGAAGTACTACAAGAAGGCCTTGATATTATCAAAGGTATTCTAACGGCTTAAGAGGTAGCAAGCCTCATTTTATTTACTATAGCGACGGATCGCTTTTAATCACACACTGACTTTGGTTAAAAAGTTGTAGTTACGATAATGGCAAGGCTGCCCTCATGACACTCGCTTTGAGTGTGTTGTTCAACGGCGCCTTGCAAATCAAGGCGCTGTTTCTGTTTTTGCTGTGGCTGTTGGGCACTAGACAAAGAACACACGACCGCTTTGAGACGCAACGGCGTACATAGTAAATACGATGGGTGCTATTCCACTAAACACAAATGGTGTAACTGTAAAAGGTTCACATGGATGACACACAGACAAGGAGTAGGTTATGTCTGAACTACGAAAATCGCTAGGGACGTTAGATATTATTGCCCTCGCATTTGGTGCTATGGTTGGTTGGGGCTGGGTGGTTTTGGCTGGCGGTTGGATTTTATCTGCGGGTACTTGGGGGGCGATGCTGGCGTTTTTGGTAGGCGGGCTGGCGGTGATACTGATTGGTGTTACTTATGCTGAGCTTGCAGCCTCAATGCCCATCACTGGTGGTGAGCATACTTATACGCATCGAGCATTAGGGGTCAATGTCTCCTTTATCTGCTCGTGGAGCATTTTATTTGGTTATTTTTCAGTGGTGGCTTTTGAAGCCGTTGCCCTGCCGACGGTCGTAGAGTATTTTATTCCTAACTACAGCCAAGGTTATCTCTGGACCATCGCTGGCTGGGACGTCTACGCCACTTGGGTGGGTGTCGGGATGCTGGGATCGGTCATTGTCACTTGGCTGAATGTTCGCGGTATGGAGGTCAGTGCTTGGTTTCAAAAAACCGCTGTACTGGGTATTTTGTTTGTCGGTACTTTATTGTTCATCGGTGCTGTCTTGTTCAATCCTGAGACTTCAAACTCAGTGCAAGCGCCAGCCTTTATCGGGGGTATCGGCGGTATCATGGCCGTTATTGTGATGGTGCCTTTTATGTTTGTGGGTTTTGATGTCATTCCGCAGGCGGCAGAGGAGATTGATCTTACTCGTCCTAATATTGGCAAATTTCTGATTGTTTCTATTGTCGTTGCCGTCATATGGTATGTCGGTATTGCTTGGAGTGTGGGTACAACGTTGCCATTGATACAAGCAGAGAACTCGACGCTTGCTACTGCTGACGCAATGACCAATGCATGGCAAGGCAAATGGGCGGGTATTTTATTGGTGATTGGTGGCGTGCTTGGTATTTTGTCCAGCTGGAATGCGTTCTTGATTGGTGGTAGTCGTCTGCTTTATGCCATGTCAAAAGCCCATATGTTGCCAGCGTTCTTGGGCAAACTGCATCCAAAATATAATACGCCCGTCAATGCGATTTTGTTGATTGGTGGTTTGGCGACGCTTGCGCCATTATTTGGTCGTAAAATGTTGGTTTGGATTGTTGATGCTGGTGGTTTTGGTATCGTCATTGCCTATACCTGTGTTGCGATATCGTTCTTGGTACTTCGTTATCGTGAGCCTGATATGGTGCGTCCATTCAAAATACCCGCCGGTAAGCTGGTCGGCATGATAACGATTGCACTGAGTATTGGTATGTTAATATTATATATGCCAGGTATGCCCTCAGCACTGACAGCGATTGAATGGTGGATCTTCTTGGGTTGGACAGTGCTTGGTATCGTGTTGTACGGTTATGCAAGGGTGAAATATCCGGGGATTAGTGAGTCGATTATGGCAGAAGAGCTGCGTGAATTAAAAATCGTCAATCAGTTGTGGTTAAAAGACAATCCACCTAAACGATAAAATTGTTAATGAGAGACGTTTTTAAATAAGTTGTCCTTCAAAACAAAAGCCTAACATGCAATGTTAGGCTTTTTTTCTGAACTGTCCCGTCCTGAAATAAATTATCATATTTAGGTCAAAATGAATTGATGATAGACCTAGACTTATAGATCTTTGTTGTTTTGAATGATACCTTTTTGAACGATACTTTTTTGGCTGCTATCGTCTTGAACGGTGTCTGAGTCAGTTGGCATCTTGGACTTATTTGTCGTTTTAGGCGTTTTTTTTAGCAGCTTGACTTTAGCGTCTTTATTTGGAGGCTCAGGCTGTAGAGTGGTGGTCGCAGCGTTTGTATCAGGCGACTTACGGACAGCGTCAGAGGGTTTTTTTAAGCTTCTTTTGATTCTACTTACTGCTACGGCATCGGTTTCGGCTTGTTCTTCTGCTAGTGCTATGTCGTATAGATCTTGATAGACGGCTAGGGTTTCTTCAATCATCTCGCGCATGGTGAATTTATTTGTCATCTCAGGACGCGTGACGCTTTCTAATTGGTTTTTAACGGCTTTACACAGGGCTTTGGCGTTGTACTTTTTAACCAGACCTTGCGGATAGAGCGGCTGTAGAATCTCACTAAAAGCCGCTTGGTCCCAACCAATAACAGGCGTGCCTAAATGAATCGCTTGTAGGGCATTGATACCAATCGATTCAGGCTCATTAGCAAGCGCCATCACGATATTCGCTGCTGAGAGCCACTCACGCATGTCGTTACGTTTGCTGCCTACGTAAGTGATGCGATCGGCCAAACCTAGTGCATTGGTACGCTGACGAAAGTCTTCATGAGCGACGTCATCATCTCTGTAATCCTCATCCATAATAATGACGTGGATATTAGGAAACTGCTCTTGTAAATTGCCCAAAATATCAATCAACCACTCTTGGCCGTACTCGTTACCGATGACCGTGGGAAACACCAGCCACTTCTTATGCTCAAGCTCAGGGTATTCAGCGAAAGTGTGCCGTAACCAATAGACTGAAGGGTTATGCCGGTAAGGGTAGCGGCGAGTATCGACCCCGCGATAGATTCGTTTAATGGTTTTAGGGTCGGCGTCTTCAAGACGTAGCCCTTTTTTTAGATAATTGGTCACACTATCAGACACCGTAATGATGGTGTCGACAGCAAGCAGTGCTTGTGAATATTTATTGATAGGATAAAAGCCATACATGGTTGAGACCAGTTTTGGCATGCGCTTGACACGCGCGCGACGTAGGGCTAAATGTAGTATCCAAGCAGGCGTACGCGAATGCACATGAATAACGTCAGGATCGTATTTTTCAATCAGCCGGCGCAGTGAGGTGACTTGCAGTAGTGATAGCCAAGACTTTTTATTCATATGCAGCTGATGATATATATTCCCGTCACGCTTTAGGCGTTTCACCAAATCATTGTCCTCATCAGCGCTGGAGACGATGATGGAGGTATGCTCGTTTTTGACCAAGGCGCGTCCAAGATGAAAAATACCGCGCTCGGATTCATCATGCTTTAAGGACGACAGTAAGCGCATAACTTTCATAATAGCGTGGGTCACCAGTTAATATAATAATATCAAGCTGCTATTGTCAGTTAAAAGTGATTAAAACTCAACCTTCACGCACTAAAAAAGGCCTTGAGTACGCAAGGCCTTTTTTAGGCGTAGTCGTTATCTATTCTCAATACTTTAAGGGTCGCTTTACGGCTACTGAACCTTTGCTCGTATAACCACGGTTTGTGTGGCATTAGGGTCGAGATTTACCAAATTCCACTTAAGACCAGAATAGCTCTCTTGAATGACGGTGGTCTTGCCAACTTGTTGAATGGTTTGATAACGGTTGCCACCCGTGGTCGCAAGCGTTGGCAACGGGCTATTTAATGATAGTAGCTGTATGCCATTTGGTAACGAAACCATCGCATTGATGTCGTTTACTGGCTGAGTTGTCGTATTAGTATAAGTGGTATGGTATTCAATGATATCACCTGGCGCGATATGATTGGCAGGAACTGCGACTTCACGGCCAGCGCTATTTTTTAAGATTTTCATGACCTTGGTTTGGGCGTTGACGATATCAGGCGTACTAAATGTTGGTGTTAGTTGCAGGGCGTCTAAAGAAGTCGTTGTGGTGATTTGATTGCTGATTGGTTGCGGCGTGACATGGGTCGTAACTGGTAACACTTGAGTTACGGTATTGATAGGCGTGGAGATGACATCGACCTTGGTAACTTTATGGGTAACCTGATTGGACACAGGCACACTAGTGACAGTGGTGCGGCCTTGGGTCATGACCGTGTTATTAGTGCCACTTTGCCGGACGACATAGCGTGGGACAGTGGTGACTTGAGTTACTGAATAAGGCATACCATCTCGCATGGTGATACCATTCGGTGTGGCAGTGATGATGGCTGTTTTGCCATCAGAATACTGTTCAACGACGGTAGTGCTGCTGCCTGCTGTCGAGTTAATGGCGATTTCAGGCGCAGCATTGGCTGTAGAAGCCGCGAGGGCTATACCTGCTAACATTAAAAACATGGCTGTGGTTATGGATGTGGTTTGGGCACTTGTTTTTTTGGTAGTAATAGTGACTGTTGATGTATCAACGCGCATGATCATAAAAGACTCCTTTAAAATAACAGTCAATGAAACAGCAAATAAATAACGCTTAGACAAGAAAACCCCTTGTTACTTAACATGACCAGCACATCAAATAACAAGGGGATTAGTATGGATAAAGGCTAACACTGGCATTTACCAAGCCATCATTATTTTTTGCCCGACGCCAAACCAAACGGCTAAGCAGTCTCTACCCAAGTAATTATGCGCTAAAAATATTTGAGTAGAACAGCAGCATTGTGTAACTACTACGCTATAAATAACGATACTTTGTGTTGTTTTGCTTACTGTCTAAACCAACTGCTGTTTTATACACTGTCAGAAGCGACTGCTATCAAAGCGTCTTTATCATAAAATTTGTGACAGTCAGAAAAACTAATCATAGATGACTTTCATGACTTCGTACTCGACCACACCTTTTGGGGTTTCGATACGCACTTCATCGCCTTCAAACTTACCGATAAGGCCGCGAGCGATGGGTGAATTGACTGAGATTTTGCCCGCTTTAAAGTCAGCCTCATCATCTCCAACGATTTTGTACTGTTTTTCTTCTTCAGTGTCCATGTTTTCGATGATGACGCTCACACCGAATACCACACGACCATCTTTTGGTAGAGTGGTTGGGTCGATGACTTGGGCCGCACCGAGTTTGGCTTCGATATCACGGATACGCGCTTCACAAAAACCTTGTTGTTCGCGTGCTGCGTGATACTCAGCGTTTTCTTTTAGATCGCCGTGTTCGCGGGCTTCAGCGATAGAAGCGGTAATGCGTGGACGGTCGACACTTTTTAACTGTTTTAATTCGGCTTCTAAAGCCGCATGTCCTTGCGGAGTCATGGGATAACGTTGCATGTTTTTTCCTTAAACCAATAACACCACACCATCTCCTACTCTTAGCGAATAGTGAGATGGTGTTAGCGTTGTTGCAATGAGTATGAAATATAAAAAGAGTGAGGTTCAGGCTGTATAAACTGTAAACGCCCTGTCATGTATGAGCATATATACTCATAAACTGAGGCGTACTGAACCTTATGTAATAAAAAGCATAGTCGCAGTTTAGCCACTATGCTTTTAGGTCTGTCTTTTTAAAGGTATTATTTTTTTAAAGCACTATTGTCATATAAAAACCCATAACAGGTTTCGCATAAGCTTTTACATAAGCCTGACGGTTATGCTTAATCTACTGAAATTATTCAGCCACGTCAATAGTCTTTGCTTGTTCATGTAAATCTTGCAGTTTGTAAACTTCAAACGGTAAGTCAATCGCATAAGATTTACAGACCGCATCTGCCGCCCCTAAGGTGGTGACATAGAACACTTTGCTTTGTAGGGCGCTACGGCGGATAGAGAAAGAATCTTCTTGTGCTTGCTTGCCTTCAGTCGTATTGATAATAAGATCGATTTTGCCATTTTTCAAGGCATCGACGATATGTGGGCGACCTTCAGTGACTTTGTTAATTTGCTTACACTCAATACCTGCGTCGCTCAGTACTTTTTGCGTCCCTGTCGTTGACACGATGTTAAAGCCAAAGTCGGCAAGCTGGCGGGCAATAGGAGCAATTTGCGCTTTGTCACTGTCACGAACTGAGATAAAGACGGTCTTGGTCTCGCCCTCAGTAGGTAGACCTGGCAAGCGCTCGTTACTACCGATTATGGCTTTGTAAAATGCTTCGCCAAAGGTTTTGCCCACGCCCATGACTTCACCCGTTGATTTCATCTCAGGGCTCAAGATAGGGTCCACACCTGGGAACTTGGCAAACGGGAATACCGCTTCTTTGACCGCATAAAACGCAGGAACGATCTCAGTCGTAAATCCTTGGTCTTTAAGCGACGTGCCAGCCATACAGCGAGCCGCGACTTGCGCTAAGGAAGTACCGATACATTTAGAAACGAATGGCACGGTACGGGCAGCACGTGGGTTCACTTCTAAGATATAAACCGTTTCACCTTTTACCGCGAACTGTACGTTCATTAAGCCAATCACACCAAGCTCTTTTGCCATGGCGACCGTTTGTGCGCGCATCACGTCACACAGCTCATCAGACAGCGAGTAAGGCGGCAATGAGCAAGCTGAGTCACCAGAGTGGACGCCTGCCTGTTCGATATGTTGCATGATACCGCCGATGACGACGTCGGTACCATCACAGACACAATCCACATCGACTTCGATAGCGTCATCTAAGAAGCGATCTAGCAATACTGGTGCTTCATTTGACGCTTGGACGGCAGTGCGCAAGTAGTGTCTGAGTTCCTCTTCGTTATAGACGATTTCCATGGCACGGCCGCCCAATACATAAGAGGGGCGGACAACCAATGGATAGCCCACGTCTTTTGCTTTGACCAAGCCGTCTTCTAGGCTGGTTGCTAGGGCATTTGATGGTTGCACTAGGTTGAGCTGCTGAATCATGTGCTGGAAACGTTCGCGGTCTTCTGCGCGGTCGATAGCGTCAGGGCTGGTACCAATGATTTTTACGCCAGCTGATTCTAATGCACGTGCCAGTTTCAATGGCGTTTGACCACCGAACTGGACAATCACACCGTCAGGGTTTTCGATACGGACAATCTCAAGCACGTCTTCAAGCGTGATTGGCTCGAAATAGAGGCGATCAGAGGTGTCATAATCGGTTGAAACCGTTTCAGGGTTACAGTTGACCATGATGGTCTCGTAACCATCAGCGCGCATGGCAAGCGCTGCGTGCACACAGCAGTAGTCAAACTCGATGCCTTGACCGATACGGTTAGGACCGCCACCGATGACCATGATTTTTTTGTTATCTGTTGGGTTGGCTTCACACTCGCTATCGTACGTTGAGTACATATAAGCGGTACTGGTGGCAAATTCTGCTGCACACGTATCCACACGCTTATAGACTGGATAGACGTTCAAGTCCCAACGTTTGGTGCGTAGCTGCTTTTGTGAGACACCTAGCAATTTGGCCAACCGCAGATCTGACAAGCCTTTACGCTTAAAGCTACGGAGGTTTTTCTCGTTCAGTCCACCAAAGCCAAGTGATTTTACGGTGGCTTCTGTTTTGACGATGTCTTCAATCTGTACCAAGAACCAAGGGTCAATCTTGGTGAAGTTAAACACTTCATCGACACTCATACCGACGCGAAAAGCATCCGCGACGTAGTAAATGCGTTCAGGCGTTGGGATGGTTAGGCGGTTAATGATTTCAGAACGGGCTTTTTCAACGCTCACTTTCGACAAGTCGATTTGCTCATCAAAACCATCGGCGCCTGTTTCCATGCCGCGCAGTGCTTTTTGCATCGATTCTTGGAAGTTACGACCAATCGCCATGACTTCACCGACCGATTTCATCTGCGTCGATAGGATGTTATCCGCTTGTGGGAATTTTTCAAAGTTAAAACGCGGTATCTTAGTGACCACATAATCAAGGGCGGGCTCAAAGCTTGCTGGCGTTTTACCACCAGTGATGTCGTTTTGCAATTCATCTAGCGTGTAACCAATGGCCAGTTTGGCAGCGATTTTGGCAATCGGGAAACCAGTGGCTTTTGAGGCGAGGGCAGAGGAGCGTGACACACGTGGGTTCATCTCGATGACGACCATGCGGCCTGTGTCAGGGTTGATACCGAACTGGACGTTTGAACCGCCCGTTTCCACACCGATCTCACGCAGTACTGCTAAAGACGCATTACGCATGATTTGATATTCTTTATCGGTCAATGTTTGCGCTGGTGCCACGGTGATCGAGTCGCCCGTGTGTACACCCATTGGATCAAAGTTTTCGATGGCACAGATGATGATGCAGTTGTCGTTTTTGTCACGAACCACTTCCATCTCGTACTCTTTCCAACCGATTAAGGACTCATCGATCAGTAGTTGATGGTTCGGTGATAAGTCAAAGCCTCGCTCACAAATCTCAATAAACTCATCGCGGTTGTACGCGATACCGCCTCCTGAGCCGCCCATGGTGAATGAGGGACGAATGATACACGGATAGCCCATTTTCTCTTGAGTCGCAAAGGCCTCTTCCATGGTTTCAGCCGTTTCAGCACGTGGACACTCAAGACCAATACGCTTCATGGCTTGGTCAAATAAGTTGCGATCTTCTGCCATCTCAATCGAGTCTTTGGTCGCGCCAATCAGCTCGCAATTGTACTTGGTTAACACGCCATGCTTGTCCAACTCTAGAGCACAGTTTAGCGCCGTCTGTCCGCCCATGGTTGGCAAGATGGCATCAGGGCGCTCTTTGGCAATGATTTGCTCAACCGTCTGCCAGGTAATCGGCTCGATATAGGTGGCGTCTGCCATGACAGGGTCGGTCATGATGGTCGCAGGGTTTGAGTTGACCAAGATGACGCGGTAGCCTTCTTCTTTTAGTGCTTTACACGCCTGCGCGCCTGAGTAGTCAAACTCACATGCTTGACCGATGACGATAGGGCCTGCGCCAATGATAAGAATGCTTTTGATGTCGGTACGTTTTGGCATAGTTAGGGCTACCTTCGTTGGGTGATATTTTAATGAATCTCTATTTTTAATAAAGCTTATGGCGTTTTATATTTACAGTACTGCTCAAACCGCTTTTAGCGATTCAAGCATTAACTTATTATCAAGTTATAATGAACATTTAAGCTTGGGCAGTTTTAGCCTTTTCCATCATCACAGCAAACTTATCAAACAATGGCGCACAGTCGTGCGGGCCAGGGCTGGCTTCTGGGTGACCTTGGAAGCTAAAGACGGGCTTATTGGTCAGCTCAATACCTTGATTGGTACCATCAAATAGTGAGCGATGCGTGGATTTGACATTGTCAGGGAGCGTGTCTTCATCAACTGCAAAACCGTGGTTTTGACTGGTAATCATGACCGTACCAGCGGCTAAGTCTTGTACCGGATGGTTGGCACCATGATGCCCCGTTTTCATTTTGATGGTGCTAGCACCGCTGGCAAGACCAATTAGCTGGTGGCCTAAGCAAATACCGAAGGTTGGGATATCTGTTTCTTCAATGATGTGACGGACGCTATCGATCGCGTAATCACAAGCAGCAGGGTCGCCTGGACCATTTGATAAGAAGATGCCATCTGGGTTCATCGCTAATACGTCTTTGATCGGTGTTTGCGCTGGTACGACTGTCACATGACAACCACGGTCGACAAGCATACGCAAGATATTGGTTTTGCTACCGAAGTCGTAAGCGACGACCTTGTATTTTGCGTCAACATGGGTACCAAGCTGCTTAAAGAAGCCACCAGTACCGCTGTCGTGACTACCCGGTACGTCACGGTTGAGTAGAGTGTCTGATAGATCCCATGTACCAGCGGTCCATTCAAAACTGTCCGTGGTACAGCACTCTTTTGCCAAGTCCATGCCTTTTAGGCCAGCAAACCCTTGTGCCAGCTCAATCGCTTTTTGCTCGTCATCAGCGCTGATTGTCTCACCATTTGACGCAGTCATGATACAACCGTTCTGCGCCCCTTTATCGCGTAACAGGCGTGTCAACTGACGTGTGTCAATTTCAGCGATAGCGACGGTATTATGACGCTGTAGATAGTCGCTTAGTGACTCTGAGTTGCGGAAGTTTGACGTTGCCATTGTCGCATCACGAATGATGAGGCCGTCTGCCCACACTTGATGACCATTACCAGACTCAGTGTCCTCGGCATTGGTGCCTGTGTTGCCAATGTGTGGATAGGTGAGGGTCACGAGCTGGCGTGCATAACTGGGATCGGTTAGGATTTCTTGGTACCCTGTCATGGCTGTATTAAACACCACCTCACCGACACGATGACCAAGGCTGCCGATACTGACACCGCGAAAGATCGTACCGTCTGCTAGTGCCAAAATTGCTTGTATTTCTGTCGATGAATTCAAGGATTGCCTCCGCTATTATGTGTGAGTATCGTGACTTTTTGCGTTCAAAATTTTGAAGAAAGTGACTTTTTAGATCTATCTAACGGCAGCTAAATAAACATAAAAAAAGCGGCAAACCCAAAAATTTTCCACAAAAAAGCGAGAAGACATTAAAGATGAAAACTACAAAACCCACTAGATAGTGAATAGGTAACTTGCATCATGTCCGCTCGCTTAGGCACAGATTTTGCGTATTATATACAAAATAGGCTGGTATGGCTAGCGTTAAAGGCAAACATAGCGATTAAAACTGGTAATGCACAGAAAGTCCATAATAATCAGGGGCAAGATTGGTGGTGACTATCAGTTGATCATTATAGCTTTTTGTCAAATACACGCTGCTGGCCACTCCTAGCGCTGCACCAGCCAGTACATCAGCCACGTCATGTTTGTCTGCTTGAACGCGGCTATAACCCACAAAGCTTGCACCAACATAGGCAGGAATACTATATTCTAGCCCATAGCGTTTGTGGATAAAGCTTGCGCCTTGGAACGCTATAGAAGTGTGTCCTGAAGGGAATGAATCGTTATCACTGCTATCGGGTCGTTCTTTATCAACGGTTGACTTTAGAGCATAAGTTACGGCAAGATTGGCTGCAAACGACTGATAAAATTGCTGACGACCCTGCTTATCATTCATGTGATAAGTGCTCCCGTAGGCAATGGCAGGTATGGTGAGAGCAATAATATCACCTGCTCGTTCCACACCAGAGGTATCGGCTGCATAACAGGGTGCGGCCACCACCAAGCTACTTGCTAATACTATGGCGGAGGTATATTTCTTGTGCTGCATCGTATGATTCCTAGGCATAATTTTGGCTGTTGCTTTGTCGTAGTGATCAAAGTACTCAAGGCGACTGCTTTAGCGGATTGTACTATCAAAACCGCGAAAGAGGACGCCACCCGACATTAGGGTGGAGGTGAATTTCGCTTAGTGTTTATTATATAGTCATAAAAACTATATACTGAAATAAGCTATAATAAATTTTAGAAATTATTTTAAAAAACA